>Ga0209633_10000005_pt1 | contig 277248 bp, 242 predicted proteins | sample Cruoilmetagenom1_FD_187290 | JGI IMG/M metagenome (GOLD analysis project Ga0209633, IMG submission 187290) | Oil polluted marine microbial communities from Coal Oil Point, Santa Barbara, California, USA - Sample 1 (SPAdes) (version 2) | ecosystem: Environmental > Aquatic > Marine > Oil seeps ... | reverse complement strand
ATGATGGACTGGACAGACCGTCATTGCCGCTTTTTCATGCGGCTGATTTCGGCCCGCGCCTTGTTATATACCGAGATGGTCACGGCGGCTGCGGTAATCCATGGCGATCGAAACAGGCTGCTTGGGTTTGACCCGAGCGAACAACCCGTGGCGCTGCAATTGGGTGGAAGCGAACCGGCGCAATTGGCCGAAGCTGCCCGTATCGGTGAGGACTTCGGGTATCGCGAAATCAATCTCAATATCGGGTGCCCTTCCGACCGGGTGCAGTCGGGCCGTTTTGGCGCATGTCTCATGGCGGAACCAGACCTTGTTTCACGCTGCGTCCAGGCTATGCAGGCTGATGTGAGTATCCCCGTTACGGTCAAGTGCCGCATAGGTATCGACGATCAGGACAGTGAAGCGGATCTGGAGCGGTTTGTTACGACGGTTGCAGATGGCGGCTGCAGGACATTCATCGTTCACGCGCGCAAGGCCTGGCTTGATGGTTTGAGCCCGAAGCAGAACCGTGATGTGCCGCCGTTGGATCACGGGCGCGTCCACCGCTTGAAGCAGGCTCATCCTGATCTTGAAATCTGCATCAATGGTGGCATTGAGAGCCTGGATGAAGCCGAAGAGCATTTGTCCCGTGTCGACGGCGTGATGCTGGGCCGGGCGGCTTATCACAATCCTTTTCTTCTGGCAGAAGTGGATGCCCGGATTTTTGGCCATGTTGATGCGCGCGTGCCAACGCGCGAAGAGGCGCTTGAACGCTTCATCAGCTATGCCGAACGCGAGCTGGCGTGGGGCACACGTCTGCACCATCTCATCCGGCATATTCTGGGTCTCTACAATGGTGAGCCCGGAGCGCGTGGTTTTCGCCGCCATCTGAGTGAAGAAAGCGCCCGTGACGGTGCGGGGATTGAAGTTCTCAAAGAGTGCTTGGCGCGTATGAGCGATACGCGTATGCATAGCGCACCGGTTGCGGCTGAATAACCGCAAGGGATCTTTGAGGAATTTCCATGGATTTCGGATTGCCAACAGGCGAGATCGTCTGGCTGCTTGCCTTGATGCTCGGTGGTGGCTTCGTTATGGGCGTGCTCGCGGGGCTGCTTGGTATCGGCGGCGGCGGCATCATGGTTCCGATCCTGTATGAACTTTTCTCTGCAATGGGTGTCGAGGAAGCGGTGTTGATGCATATGTGCGTGGGCACCTCGCTTGCAGTCATCATGCCGACATCGATGCGTTCGTTCTACTCGCACAAGGCCAAGGGCGCGGTGGATATGGATATCATTCGCACCATGGCAGTCCCTGTGGTTGTCGGAGTCGTGATCGGCACGCTGATAGCGCGTTATTCCGACAACAATGTCCTGACCGCTATCTGGGCGGGGGCGGCGACGGTGATGTCTCTCAAGCTCTATTTTGGTCGGGAAAGCTGGAAGTTGGGAGATCACATTCCCGGCAATCCTTTGCGCGCGGCATATGGTCTGTTCGTCGGTGCGATTTCTACCCTTATGAGCATCGGGGGCGGGGCATTTATCACGATGATGATGACGCTCTATGGCAGGCCGATCCATCAGGCCGTTGGTACATCGTCAGGGTTCGGTCCGATCATTGCCATTCCCGGGACGCTTGGCTTCATCTGGGCCGGTTGGGGCGTCGCCGGCACACCGCCTGGCTCGCTCGGCTATGTCAGCCTTTTGAGCGTACTCATCATTGTGCCGGCCAGCGTACTGGCTGCCCCATTGGGTGTCCGGCTGGCGCACGGCATCTCCCGGCGCAAGCTGGAATTCGCTTTTGCGACGTTTCTTGCGCTGGTGGCGGTTCGGTTCTTTGCAACGCTAATTTGATGCGCGGGGTTAGGCTTTCTGTTCGCCTTGCCCCCCGGAGGAAAGGGGCTTGACGCGCGATTGGCCGTTAGACTTCTTCGCTTTGGCCATTTTGCTCGCGCGGTGCTCCTGATAGCGCTGCACAAAGCCGAGGCTCAACTTGTAGGATACCCAGCCACTGATCGCGGCCCACAGGGCCGATCCGACGAAGAGCGGTATGCCGAACAGTTTCCAAAGGGCGTCGAGCTGGGCTGCAAGGGTCGAAAACATGTCCGAACCCTGATGTTCGGTAATGACGAAGAGGGACTTGAACGCCTCATATCCGAGCGGGTCCAAGAAATTCCCCATCAAGATCTGACCTGTAAGATAGAACAGGTAGTAAGCCGGGATAATGGTGAGAATATTGGTGGTCCAGGTCCAGGCGAGGCCGTTAACGAGGCAGAAGTCCCAGCCAAACACACGGGTGGTAATCAGCCAGGTCACAAACACCAGTGCCATATGAAACCCGAAAAACGGGGTCATGGCCCAGATCATGCCAATCATGACGCCACGTGCGATATGATCTGGTGTGGCCCTGTTGCGCAGCATCGGGACGTGCAGGCGATAACGCACAAGACGCCCGAACCTTTCAATCAAACTGAATTGGCGCGTAAAGCTCATCTCAGGATTATGCCTGCTCAACAATGACGGTTTGGGCATTCTAGCCCGGCCGCGGTCAATTTTTGTTAACGGATCCTATTTGGTACGAAACCTTGGCCCCTTCTGTCCATATGGTGTGTGTTGTTTCTGATTCTAAGGCCGGTTGAAAATTTGGGGTCAATTCAGATTTTCTGATTGTATTCACCCACCTCGGACTGCGTCGACAAATACCCGTCAATCTCCGCAAAGATCGCCCGCATGTTCTCTTCCGAGGTTGGGCTCTCGACGACAACCACGAGTTCGGGCTTGTTTGATGATGCGCGGACCAGTCCCCATGTGCCGTCCTCCAGAACGATGCGGATGCCATTGACGGTGATGAGATCGCGAACCGTCTGACCCGCGAGTTGACCACCGCTGGATGCAACGTCTGAAAAATGCGTGATCGCGCGGTCCACAACGTCATATTTGATTTCATCTGCACAATGAGGCGACATGGTGGGGGATTGCCAAGTCTGGGGCAGGGCACGCTGTAGCTCAGCCAATGATTTTCCTTCAGACCGGTCAAGCATGTCGCACACGGCAAGCGCTGCTACAAAGCCGTCATCGTAACCGCGACCAAGTGGCGGATTGAAGAAGAAATGGCCCGACTTCTCAAAACCGACAAGCGCGCCTGTTTCGTGGCTGTAGCGCTTCATATAGGAATGGCCGGTCTTCCAGTAATCGCAGGTCGCGCCGTTTTCCTTCAGAACGGGATCGGTCATGAACAGTCCGGTCGATTTCACGTCCGCCACAAATTTGGCATTCGCGTGTTGTGCTGAAATATCGCGCGCCAGCATCACTCCGACCTTGTCGGCAAAAATGGGATTTCCCTCATTGTCGACAACGCCGCAGCGGTCGCCATCGCCATCAAATCCAAATCCCACGTCGGCACCTGAAGCCAGGACAGCGTCGCGCATGGCATGCAGCATTTCCATATCTTCTGGATTGGGATTGTAATTCGGAAAGCTATGGTCGGGATCACAGTCCAGCGGCACAACCTCGCAGCCGGCGGCTTCAAGAATCTGAGGTGCAAACGCACCAGCCGTTCCGTTGCCGCAGGCGGCAACAACCTTCAGCTTGCGCGTCAGTTTGTCTCGGCCGGTCAGATCTGAAATGTAATGATCACGCACCTCGGGGTGGTAGTGATAAGAGCCGCCGCCGGTTGTATCGAAAGCGGCACCAAATACGATTTCCTTAAGGGCGGAAACTTCATCAGGTCCGAAGGTGAGGGGCCGCGCAAGCCCCATTTTTATGCCGGTCCAGCCATTGTCGTTGTGGCTGGCGGTGACCATGGCCACACCTTCTATCTCCAGATCGAATTGCGCGAAATAGGCCATTGGAGACAGCGCGAGTCCGATGTCGTGTACCTCCATGCCCCCTGCCAGCATACCTGACGTGAGCGCCTGTTTGATGGCTGCCGAATAGGAGCGGTAGTCGTGGCCGGTCACGATACGGGGGGCAACGCCTCGGCTGCGAAAGAGGGCCGCGAGGCCGAGACCGATGGCCTGCAAGCCCATGAGATTGATTTCATCGGGATAAAGCCATCGCGCATCGTATTCGCGAAAGCCGGTCGGTTTTATAAAGGGCAGCCGTTCGAAGTCGGCTGTATTGGGCGTCAGATCTGTGCGCGGCTTTGGAAACATGGCCTCGTACCTCAGCGGCAGGTTTGTTGAACTAATTAGTGGAACAGATGCTCGCCAACAATTGCGTCTTGTTGGCTGATCTCAGTCTTATTCAACCAGCATGAGCTCTTGTCCGCGCAACTCGAAGCGTTCCAGCCGGCGAATAAACTCCATACCAAGCAATGTGACGCCCAATCTACCTGGCTCTGAAATCGAGCCTTGCAGATTTTTAACCTCCACGTCACCGATGCGGGCGCTGTTGATCGTGATGGGTGCGGCACGCGCGATGCCGTTTGCAGTATTCGACTTCATCGTAAACTCACTATCACGCGGCCTCAGGCCTAAACGGTCTGCATCCTCGTAGGTCAGGGCAAGCCTTGTCGCACCGGTATCTACCATTACAACGATAGGTTGCCCGTTGATATACGCCCGGGTGACAAAGTGTCCCCTCCCGTCTGCCTTCAGCGTGACAGAGCGTTCGAAACCTTCATCACTCGAGCGCGGCTCTGGAATTGAAGGCTCAGACAGGGGAACTGCAATGGCGATTGTTTTTGCAGCTAAGCTACGAATGTCATCAAAGAAGTAGACACCGCCAAAGCCAATCGTCACGACAGCCATCCATGACACAGCTTCGCGCAACAAGGTTTTGACGCCGGAATGGTACGCCATACGCATAGACCCCCGGGAGATGACCAAAAATCCACCAAAATGCTGCGCTGAAACTAGCTGCGCAGTGTCAGGAAATCTCCAGAGAACTCATAAGAGCGTAAACGGCTTAAAAAACTCATACCGAGCAGGCTTTCGTGAAGCGCTCCGGGCTTGGTAACCAGCGCCTCCACATTGTCGACCGTCACCGGGCCAATCGACACATTGTGAAGCCGGACACGCGCGGCAAACGCTGTTCCATTCGCTGTCCGGACGGGGACCGTATAACTCAGCCCATCAAGCTTTATGCCGGCGCGGGTCGCATCCGCTGGCTTCAGAACAACCGTTGATGCGCCCGTATCGACAATCATGTTCACTTTCGCGCCGTTTGTGTTGGTGCGGGCCAGGAAATGACCGTCAGCTTGTTTGCTGATACGCACGCCCGTCGAATCCGGAATGCCTGTCTCCACGGTCACGGGAACGCCGGGAATGAGTTCACCGCCTATGCGATGTACGATCGGCATGACCTGATCGCGGTAGCTGTATCCGGTAATGAGAGCGAGGCCCAGAACACCCCAAAACATGGCGTCGCGGACTGCGCCCGTGAACCGGCCCCGATAGCCGCTCAGCATGGAACCGCCAAGGAAAACCAACAGTGCCACGCCCGCTACAATTCCCGCAAAATCGCTGTTGTCAAAGCCGGCGATCGTGCCCGCATCATGGTTCAGAACAAGCACAGCGCCGGCAACAATCAGCAGTCCCAATGCAATCCATGCGGTCATGCTAGTTCTGCCTCGGTGAGGAACGAAAACTCGAACTGCGAAAACGCTTTTTCATATCTGTTATTTAGGAAGCAAGCGGCTGAAAAACAAACCAGGTGACGAAACTGTAAGGTGGAATTTCAAGCGCTATGGCGCTGTACATGCGTTGCGTTATGTCTTTCGCGCCAGCCTGACGGGTCGTCTACTCTCTGTTTTTTTGTGTTCTGTTGGGTATGCATCTCTCCAGGTTCCGCCAGCCGTGGCAGCGCCTGCATAACGCGTTCCGGCGGGAGGGTTATCGTTACAAGCGTCCCCCGTCGCAATTTGCTCCTGATATCGAATGTCCCGCCATGCATATCGATTAGCCCCATGACGATAGGCAGCCCGAGCCCCGTTCCCCCTTCCGCCGTCTCATGCGCGAGCGATCCCTGGCCGAAACTCTGCAGGACACGGGGGAGTTCCTCCTCGGGAATTCCAGGACCGGTATCATTGACACTCAGAAATTGCCCACCATTTTCCATCGCCCCGACGGTGATCGAGACAGTCCCGTTGGAGGGCGTAAACTTGATGGCGTTTGAGAGCAGGTTGAGGCAGACCTGCCGGATGGCGCGCTCATCAGCCCACAATTGCGGCAGCCCGTGTTGAAAATTCTCGATTATCCTCAAGCCTTTCTTTTCGGCCCGCAGTTTCAGCAACCTGTGACAGTCGTCTGCCACATCGGTGAGCGTGATGGCTTCCTCCTGAAGTTCGTAGCGTCCCGCCTCAATGCGCGAGAGATCCAGAATCTCGTTGATGAGATTGAGAAGATGCTCTCCGCTTTCATGGATGTCGCTGGCATATTCCTTGTAGGTCGGGTTGCTGTGCGGACCCAGAATTTCCGATTTCATCACTTCAGAGAATCCGAGAATTGCGTTCAGTGGCGTTCGCAATTCATGGCTCATGGTGGCGAGAAAGCGTGACTTTGCGATATTGGCTGACTCGGCACGGCGTCGGGCCTCATCGGAAATCGCTTTCGATTGCTCGAGTTCGGCGATCAGAAGTTCCTTTTCCGCACGATACTCAAGCATGGTTTTTACTGTCGTGTTTAAGCCCCTCATAATAAACACAAAATAGATATGAACGCCGACAGCCAGGGCGGCCATGGCCCAATAGAACGGTGTATCAAGAAGCGCGAAACGCAAGACCAGCGCGACGGTCAGCGGAATGGTTCCGACATGAACGATGGGTATGACAGTGGATGCAAACATCATCCGCATGGCGATGACCACTGTCAGACAGGCAAAAAGGAAGATAAAGGCGGACTGATCGTTGTTGCCGATACTGATGAATGCGATGCCCGCCCAAGTCACACCATACAGGAACTCCGCCGCCATGAACTTGGAGCGCCATTCACGCGGATTGATTTTGGTTCTTGGCAGTTTTGTAAATTCACGGCACATGGCAAGCAGGATGCCCTTTGAGACAAACACCGTTGCAAGCCAGAGAATGAGTTCATCTGCAGGGGCCCAGAACATTGATGCCAGGGCCACAATTACTGCCAGAAGGGGGATTGCGAGAGCGGCGCTCAATTCGTTTTTAACGAACATGAGCAGGAGTTCATATTCGAACTCTGGCTGCGTGTCTGATTTGTAGGTGAGTCGCTCGCGGACATCCTGAACACTGTGGATCAGCGGCTTTTCCGAGCCGGTATCCTGTTCGGGTGCTCCCGGTTGGGTAGGGTTTCCTGCCGTACTCATTCCCTTACCGCACCTGCACCCAATCTGTTAAACCGGCGAAAAATACGCATGCCATGCTACGGCCTTAGCGAACTTGCTAAAGCCGTTCCCACTTGTTCAGTTCTGAATTTCGAGAGAATTTCCTAAATTCGCGTTTAAATTTGCGGCAAATCGTATTTTTTTGGTGCAATCCGATGCGCGCCAGGTTGGCTGCAAATTCTCAAATTGGCGTGTGCCGGGGTTGTTGCCGGCACTTTTGACATATGCCTCGAGGAATCGTTGATGAGTTTTCTGTTGCGCAGGACGCGGAACAATCGCCTGCTCGACATCGTGGTTTTTATGGCCATTGTGATGGCGATTTTGGCAGTGCTTCGATTTCTTCCTGAAGCCGAACCGGTTGTAGTCTCTGGGCGAGCGTCAGTTATTGATGGTGACAGTATTGTGGTACGAGGCGTTGAAATCCGCCTGTTGGGGGTGGATGCACCTGAGCGAGATCAGATGTGCACCCGAAATGGTGCCGAATGGCCCTGCGGTACCAGAGCATCCGAAAATTTGAGAAACCAATTGCACGGGAAAATCGTAACCTGTTCCGGTAACGAACGTGATGTCCACGACAGGCTGCTTGCGATCTGCAAGGTGCACGACAGCGACCTCAATCGCCTGCTTGTTCGAGAGGGCTGGGCGGTTTCCTATGGCCGCTATTTTGATGAGGAACGGGCGGCAAAAAAGACGCGGCGTGGTATCTGGTCGGGGAGTTTTGTCCAACCGCGTGATTGGCGGGATGGGAACCGTTAGGGTGAATTCGCAGCCGCGGCCAATAAAGGTTCGGATTGGAGGAGAGAAGACAAAATGAAGATTATAGAGGATGGCCGCGCGCCCAATCCGCGCCGTGTCCGGATATTCCTGGCGGAGAAGGGCATTCAGATGGAATATGAGCAGGTGGACATTACGGAGTTCGATCACAAGAAACCGGAGTTTACGTCTCTCAACCCACTGCAGCGCGTACCGGTTCTGATGCTGGATGACGGGACGGCGATATCGGAGTCCATGGCAATCTGCCGCTACTTTGAGGAATTGCAACCCGAACCGGCCCTTCTCGGCAAAGATGCGCTCGGAAAGGCCAAAGTGGAAATGTGGCAGAGGCGAATGGAGCTCAGCCTGATGCAGCCCGTGGCGCAAACATTCCGTCATCTGCATCCGGCGATGGCAGAAATGGAGAAGCCGCAGGTCGCCGCCTGGGGTGAGGTGAACCGTCCCCGGGCTTTGAGCATGCTCAAGCTTCTCGATCAGGAGTTGGCGAACCGTCCATTCATCGCCGGTGATGAATTCACAGCCGCTGACATTACCGGTCTGGTGGCAGTGGACTTTATGAAGCCGGCCAGGATCGATCGTCCCGAAAATTCACCCAACCTCGATCGCTGGCACGCCGAGGTATCATCGCGACCCAGCGCGAAAGCCTGAGCGGACCATGTGTGATGGGGCATGATCTCGAACCGTTGCTGAGGGAAATTCGTGGCTGTCGCCATTGCATCGAGCACCCGGACACCAAACCCCTGCCTCACGAGCCGCGGCCTGTTCTGCAAGTGAGCGCTACTGCGCGAATCTGCATTTGTGGTCAGGCGCCGGGAACGCGCGTTCATGCGTCGGGCATTCCGTTCACCGACCCGTCTGGCGATCGCCTGCGTGACTGGATGGGCGTCAATGAGGAAGAATTCTACGATACCTCCCGCGTTGCCATCGTGCCTATGGGCTTTTGTTTTCCAGGGCTCGATGCCAAAGGCGGCGACCTGCCACCCCGCAAGGAGTGTGCAGCACTATGGCGGGCATGCTTGTTTGAGAACTTGCCGCAATTCGAACTGATATTGCTTGTGGGGACCTATGCCCAGTCCTGGCATATGGGCAAAGCGCGAGGGAAGACGCTGACGGAAACTGTGAAGGCCTGGGACCCGGATTCGCTAAAGGACGAAGGGCCGACGCATATTCCATTGCCGCACCCCTCCTGGCGCAACAATGTCTGGTTGAAAAAGAACCCCTGGTTCGCAATCCGTGTCCTGCCTGCTCTCAAGCGCGCCGTTCGCGCGCGGCTCTGACGTTTCAGTTTGGTGCCGGTTGCAGACTCATCAATGAGCGTATTAGAAAGTCATACCAGATACGCGTAATTCCGTGGGTAGTCCCCGCACAGTTGCATACTGTTATTCTGGTTTGAGAGAATGGTTTTCTACGGCTGGAGGGATTCATGCTCGACAAGATGGACCGCAACATTCTCGCTATCCTGCAAAAGGATTGCACCATGCCGGTTGCGGAGATCGGCCGGCAGGTTGGTTTGTCCACGACGCCTTGCTGGCGGCGCATTCAGAAGATGGAAGAGCAGGGCATAATCCAGCGTCGGGTCGCCCTGCTTGATCCTAAAATGGTCAAGGCAGGCGTGACTGTTTTCGTCTCGATTTCCACCAGCCAGCACGAACAGCAATGGCTCGATCGGTTTCATGAGGCCATACAGAAATTCCCTGAAGTGGTGGAGTTTTACCGCATGAGCGGGCAGGTGGACTATCTGCTGCGTGTGGTGGTCCCCGACATCGAGCATTACGACAAATTCTACAAAAAGCTGATTGCGAGCATTGATCTGAGCGATGTGAGTTCGAGTTTTGCCATGGAACAGATCAAGTTCACCACGGAGCTGCCCCTGGACTATACCGAGGAGGATGCGCGGCGCTCATAGGGCCGGGTCGGCAGTGCTTGGGCGGATGAATGGCTATTCGATATGCTTGCCGCGGGTCAGGCGCGAATGATTGCGATTTTTTCGCCGTCCTGATTGGTCAGGGTTACATCGTAGAGGCCGCTGCGACCGCGTTTCCAGACCTCGACCGAGTGTGCGGTGATCACATCGTCGATTTCCGCAGGTTTCAGGAAACGGATGTCGCAGGACGCTGCAACAGTTCGTTCATTGTAGGAATTGCTTGCAAAACCGAAACAGGCGTCGGCCATCGTGAACAAGACGCCGCCATGGCATTGCCGGTGCAAATTGGCCATGTCCTCCCGAATAGTCATGCGCATAGTGACAGACCCCGGTTCGATCGTGAGGAGTTCAACGCCCCAGTGATGGATCACCGGGCTCTTATCCATCATGCACACACCGACACGTTCCGCGAGGCTCTGTGCGTCGACTGATTCCGTATTGTCCATCGGTCAGTCGCGCTCCAACAGGGTGATGAGACTAGAGCTGTCCCAACGGTTGCCGCCGGCGCGTTGGACTTCGGAATAGAACTGCTCGATCATCGCAGTGACCGGAAGGCTGGCGCCGTTCTGCCGGGCTTCATCCATGCAGATAGCGAGATCCTTGCGCATCCAGTCGACAGCAAAGCCGTAATCGAATTCGCCGTTCGTCATGGTCTCCCAGCGATTCTCCATCTGCCAGGATTGTGCCGCACCCTTTGTAATCGTATCCATAGCCTTGGGAACATCGAGACCGGCCTGCTTAGCAAAATGCAACCCCTCTGCGAGCCCCTGGATGACACCAACGACGCAGATCTGGTTCACCATCTTGGTAAGTTGCCCCGAGCCCGCCGGCCCCATCAGATTGAGCGCGCGCGCAAAGCATTGAATGACCGGTTCGGCTTTCGCAAAGACATCTTCATCGCCGCCAACCATGACCGTAAGAACACCGTTTTCAGCGCCCGCCTGACCGCCCGATACGGGAGCGTCGAGAAAGCCGGCGCCCTTGTCTTTTGCTGCAGTATGTAACTCGCGCGCGACAGATGCTGATGCTGTCGTGTTATCGACGATGATAGCGCCGTCCTTGACGGTCTCGAACGCGCCGTCCTTACCCAGCGTCACTTCACGCAGATCGTTGTCGTTTCCCACGCATACGAATATGAAGTCCGCGTCTTTGGCTGCTTCGGCCGGTGTGGCGGCTGTATCACCGCCATACTGCTCGACCCATTGTTCTGCTTTTGCGGCCGTGCGGTTGTAGACGACCAGATCATGGCCACCTTTTTCGCGAATGTGACCCGCCATGGGATAGCCCATCACGCCCAGACCAATCCACGCTACTTTGCTCATCGTCCTATCCTTCTTCTTATGCCGGCACGGCCAGCAAAACTTGTTGGCAGCGTTCTATCGGATTGTGATGCAGGCGCAAGAGGGGAAGGGCTGTTGCGGGCTCAACCCTGTTCGCTGATTGGAAGTGCGTTTGAATATTTGACCTGGGCCAGGGCGAAGCCCGACTCGATGCTTGCGACCCCATCGATACGGGTGAGGGTGTCTTTCAGAAACCGCTCATAGTCGGCCAGATCCTTTGCGACGACGCGCAACAAATAATCCCGCGAGCCCGTCATCAGATAGCATTCAACCACCTCGGGGCATTTGCGGATCGCACTTTCAAATCGCTTGAGCGCTTCCTCGCGCTGACGCTCGAGCTTGATGGAGATGAATACGCTAACCGGCAGGCCAACCTTTTCCTGGTCGATCTGTGCCCCGTAGCCGCGAATGATGCCGGCCTGCTCAAGAATCTTGAGACGCCTGAGGCACGGGCTGGTGGTGAGTCCCACCTGCTCGGCGAGATCGGTGACTGGTATACGGCCATTTTCCTGCAATGCGGTAAGCAGGCTGCAGTCTATTGCGTCGAGTTTCATATTGGTCAATTTCGTTCAAAACTGGAAAAAAAATGATAAATAATGCTACAATAGTTATTGTTATTAGCAATATTTGAAATAATTGGCCAGCGCAATAGCGGTAATATGCGCGAATGTCTATCCACATCTAATCTGCTGCGATTACCACAACAGATGGTCACAGCTGGAACAATTGAGGCCTGATCATGAGTGCTCCGCAAGCCATCGTCCGCACAGAAACTCCAGCTTATTCGCAGGAGTCGCTCGCGGTACTGCGTGACCTCCGTCGCAAGATCCTGTGGCTGTCGACATGGATGATCCACAATGCCAACCATCTGCGCGATGGGTCCGACGGGCTGAAGGTCGGTGGCCATCAGGCGTCATCCGCATCCTGCGCCAGCATCCTGACTGCACTCTATCTCCATGCCTTGCGCCCACAGGACAGGGTGGCGGTAAAGCCGCATGCGAGCCCCATATTCCACGCGATCCAGTATCTGCTCGGCAACCAGGAGCTGGATAAGCTCAAGGACTTTCGGGCATTCGGTGGTGCGCAGTCATACCCCTCACGCACCAAGGACTCAGGCGACGTGGATTTTTCCACTGGCTCCGTCGGGCTTGGTGTGGCCATGACCGCATTCGCCAGCCTCGTGCAGGATTATGTCCGCGCGAAAGGTCTGGGTCAGGACTGGCCGGAGGGGCGCATGGTGGCCGTTGTCGGCGATGCGGAGTTGGACGAAGGCAATATCTATGAGTGCCTGCTGGAGTGCTGGAAGCATGGGCTTCACAATTGCTGGTGGGTGATCGATTACAATCGTCAAAGCCTGGATTCAGTCGTCTCGGACCAGCTATTCACCAAGGTGGCGGGGCTGTTCGAAACCATGGGCTGGCACGTCGTGACCCTAAAATATGGCCACGCGCAGCAGGCCGTGTTTGCTGAAGCTGGTGGTGAACGCCTGCGTCAGTGGATCAACTCGTGCCCAAACGCGCTCTATTCCGCTCTCGCTTTCCAGGGTGGAGAAGCGTGGCGGCGGCAGCTTGAGGCGGATCTCTCCGATGCGCCTGACACGCTGGCGGTGATTGCACGCTATTCCGATGCGGACCTGGCGGATCTCATGACCAATCTCGGTGGTCATGACATCTCAAGCCTGATCGAAGCTTTCGATGCCGCTCCCGATGACCGGCCGGTGTGTTTTATCGCGTACACGATCAAAGGCCTGGGGCTGCCCTTCCAGGGACACAAGGACAATCACGCCGGTCTGATGAACCCTGCCCAGATGGATGCCTTCCGCGATGCCAACGGCATCGCAGCCGGTGAGGAATGGGAGCGGTTCGCTGGACTGGATCACGACGCGGAAACACTGCAGTCGTTTCTCGACGCCGTGCCGTTCAATGCGAAGGGTCCCCGCCGGTTGACGGCGGAGCGTGTTGGCGTTGACGAGATTGCGGTCCCGGAGACCAAGGGTGCCGCGTCCACTCAGGAGGGCTTTGGTCGGATTCTAGCGGATATTGCCCGCAATGACACTGCTCTCGCCCGCAGCATCGTTACCACGTCTCCCGACGTTACCGTCTCAACAAACCTGGGACCGTGGGTGAATCGGCGAGGACTGTTCGCACGCAAGGATGAGAGTGATATTTTCAAGGACCGGGGCCTGATGAGTCCGCAGCGCTGGGAAAAGGGACCGGAGGGCCAGCATATTGAACTCGGCATTGCCGAGAATAATCTGTTCCTCATGCTGGCGGCGGCCGGGCTGTCTCATTCCCTGTTCGGCGAGCGTCTCATTCCAATCGGAACGCTTTACGACCCGTTCATCCAGCGCGGTCTCGATGCCCTGAATTATGCCTGTTATCAGGACGCGCGGTTTATTCTCGTTGCGACCCCGAGCGGGATAACCCTGGCACCGGAAGGCGGCGCGCATCAATCCATCGGTACGCCACTCATCGGCATGGCGCAGGACGGACTGGCCTCTTTCGAGCCGGCATTTCTGGATGAGTTGACCGTGATCATGCGTTGGGCCTTCGACTATGTTCAGCGGGAAGGGGAGAAGACGGAAGATCCGGAGATCGAGGCGCAAGCCGGGTGGTTGCGGGACGAGAAGGGTGGCTCCGTCTATCTGCGGCTTTCAACACGGCCCGTGGAGCAGCCAGACCGAACCATGCCCCCTGATCTGGAAGCAGCGATAATTCAGGGGGGATACTGGATGCGCGCTCCAGAGCCCGGCACGAAACTCGTTCTGGCCTACACGGGTCCGGTCGCGCCGGAGGCTATCCAGGCAGCAGGCCTGCTTGCTGAGCGTTACCGGGGTCTTGGCGTTCTGGCAGTCACGTCCGCTGATCGCCTGTCCGCGGGTTGGCATGCTTCGAACCGCGCGCGCGAGCGGGGGGAGAGGGGTGTCTCAAGTCATGTCGAACAACTGCTCCGGCAAGTTTCTCGTGATGCTGGCATCGTGACGCTCGCTGACGGGCATCCCGAGACACTCTCCTGGATCGGTGCGGTATGCGGCCACAAGGTGCGCGCCCTGGGCGTCGAGCACTTTGGTCAATCGGGTTCAATCGATGAGCTGTACGCGCATCACGGGCTCAATGCCGATGCCATTCTGGCCGCGGCAAAATCGGTCCGTTAGCATCTCCGCGCGGTCTCCCGCAGAGTCCGCAACTAATCGTACCAATTGACTGACCTGCAGTTGGTCTGTAGGTGCATGAGCCCATGTGGCCACTTAGCAATCTTCTCAAGACTTTTGTGCGCAACGGACGCCTGACCGTCATTGACGTTGACGGGACTTCGCACCGGTTTGGCAGCGGCGAGGATGGTCCGGATGTGACCATGCAGCTGCACGACAAATCCCTGCGCTGGAAACTGTTCCTCAATCCGGAACTCCAGGCAGCTGAGGCCTATATGGACGGTGGGCTTACCTTTGAGGAAGGCTCCGGATGTTACGACCTGCTCTATCTCTTCTCCATCAATCGCGGACCGCTGGCGAGCCACAAGGTGCAAGGCGCGCTGCGGCGTGGATGGCGGGCTATGCGCCGGCGCCAGCAACAGAACAGCGTTGAACGGGCCAAGAGCCAGGCGCGCCACCACTATGACCTCTCGACCGAGTTGTACGAGCTCTTCCTCGATGATGGGCTGAACTACAGTTGCGGCTTTTACCGTTCGCCAGACGATACGCTGGAGGAAGCCCAGGCCGCAAAGTTGAACCGCGCAACCGCGAAGTTGCAGTTGAAGCCCGGTATGTCGGTTGTGGAAATCGGCAGCGGCTGGGGTTCCTTTGCCATACGTCTGGCACAGGAGGGTGCGCAGGTAACCGCGCTCAACGTCTCGCCTGAGCAAATCGCTATCGCAAAGAAACGCGCCAAACAGGCCGGCGTTGCCGACAGAATAGAATTTGTCCAGAAGGACTATCGTGAGGTGACAGGCGAATACGACCGGGTCGTGTCCGTTGGCATGATGGAGCATGTCGGCATCGGGCACTTCGATGAGTATTTCGGCAAGGTGCGCGAGTTTTTAAAGCCCGATGGCTACGCCTTCATCCATTCCATTGGACGCATGACTCAGCCGGGGACGACGGGGCCGTTCTTCCGCAAATACATCTTTCCAGGCGGATATGTGCCGGCACTTTCCGAGACTTTCGCCGCCACGGAACGCCAGGGATTGTGGGCCGCGGATATGGAAGTATTGCGGCTGCATTACTACTACACGTTGCGCGATTGGCGCACGCGTTTCACCGCCAATCGGGAGAAAGCCAAGGAGCTTTACGACGAACGCTTCTGCCGCATGTGGGAGTTTTATCTGGGAGCAGCCGAGCTCGGGTTCCTGCATGGCTCGAACATGGTGTTCCAGCTGTTGCTCTCACGCGAGCGGGACGCGGTTTCCATCGACCGGAATTTCATTGCTGAGGCCGAGCGGAAACTCGGAGACAAGCCCAATTAGGCACAACGCTTCACCGCCCCTGGCACATGATCAGTTCCCCGAAAGCACACGCGACAGATTTGACCGGGCAACCGTGAGCCCCTGATCGGCAGCCTTCCGGTACCACGAAATTGCCTGATCCCGGTCGCGTTCGACACCTCGGCCGTTCTCATACGCAAGTGCGAGATTGTTCTGCGCTTTGGCGTGGCCTTTTTCAGCCGCAATGCGATACCACTTGGCGGCCTTGCCATAGTCTCTTTCAACGCCATGCCCGCGCTCGTATGACAGTCCCATATTGAATTGGGCGAGCAACACGCCCTGATCGGCGGCGAGGCGGAACCATTTGACGGCTTCCACATGATTCAGCCCTACGCCGCGTCCATTGGCGTACATGATGCCGAGGTTGCTTTGCGCCTTCGCACTGCCATTCTCGGCAGCCTTTCGGAACCATTTGGCCGCTTCCGCAAAGTCGGGAGCAACGCCAAGCCCCTTGTCATACATGGCTCCGAGATTGTTCTGCGCCTGGATGTCACCGTTTTCCCCGGCAGCACGGAATTCCCTTAAGGCGGTTGTGTAATCTCCAACCTTGTAGGCAGCGATGCCGGTTTTGGTATCTGCAAATCCGGGAGATGAGGCGCAGACTGCTGCTAATAGAAACATGCACGAAACGGAGGGCGGTTTAAGCATGTACTCAACTCAAGCTTGGATATGCCTATTTGAACGATTTTCTAAATCTGACACCCGTCGCATCATATCCAAGTCGTGTATAGAAAGCGTGTGCGTCATCTCTTTCGTTTCCGCTATTGACCAATACCGCAGAGACGCCTTTTTCGCGCAACCATCTTTCAGCACGTTCAACCAAAGCTGTTCCGAACCCTGATCCGCGTGTGGCGGGGGCAACGCACAGAGCGACGACCCGCCCCACAGGAGTATCTTCCTCATAGAGTGGACAAACACATGCTCCGACGACGCCGACAAGCTTGTCATTCGCGATCACTACAAATGTCGCGTATGAGCGTTCGCGGCCAATGGCGTCGAGCCTATTGCGCATTTGTTCAGCGGTCGTGTGATACCCAAGGCAACCCATCAGGCGGGCGATCGCCTCTGCGTCTTCCGGTGCTGCGTTACGCACATTGATGTCTAACGAAGGCATACAGTAACCAGACTATGCGGTTGCGCAGGAACACACTCAATCAGCCCGCCAAGGCTCAATTGAATTTCCGGCAGAGATAGAGATTAAAACCTGACAACGGAACCTTTGCCAGCCTACGCAGAAATTGGCTGGTTCGGAAAGGCAAGCTGCTCGCGCGCGCGCCACTCATCGGTGACGTAATTGATGATGATCGATTTGCGCACGCCATCGATCTTTCTGGCATCAAAGCCATGGAACGTATTGTCCGCAGGAACGAAGACAAGCGCGCCGCCGGGCTCGAATGGTGAGCGGCCGAAATGTTTTTTCTTCCCATCGTAGATATCCGTTCCAAGGTCCTGATGGGCCTCATTCTTGGACAGATACAGAAGCATCGTGAAGTTCTTCACGCCGAGGTCGGAATGCGGCTCCAGCCAGAACCCGTCAATGTCCTGAGCATACTCGATACGCAAATAGGTCCCATTCAGACCTGTGCCAAAATGCTGCTCAACCGTTTCGATGACCCTCTTGTCCTGAAACGCTTCGGAAAATTTCTCAACGCTTGGATATTTGGCGCGGTTCTCGACATCGAAATAGGTCCGTGTGGCGTTGTGAAGTTCGCGCTTGCCGGATACCCCGCCGAGATCGGGTGCAGCGAACGGGAGATCGACAACATCGTCGAGAATGTCCGTTGGCAGGCAGTCGTCCAGGAACCAGTGTCGATAGGGTGTCTCGTTACGCTGTCCCTGATCAAAGCTCGTAAGCAGGGACTGGACGACGTCTTCAGTTGAGCTGACCATGGAACCTTCTCTCCGGCGGGATTCGCTGCGGACACTATATGGCATACGCGGACACCGTCCGTCTTTTTGCGAGCGCGTTCTCTAGCACCCACGCAAAACCGGTGGACAGATGACCCGCTGTCGCAGGCGTATAGATTTGGAGATGTCGACTGGCTTAGACGTCGATTGCGTCTAGTTGTAGCGAACCCAGCGTGTATGGCTTTTCTCGATAAGGTCTTCGAGAGTATCGTCGCCATTTTCCGCCAAATGATCTTCAACGGTGGTTTCGGTTCTAAGGCACTGCGCCATCAATTCGAGTAGAGAGGCGTGGAGCCGACGCTCGCTTTCAAACTGAGGTGGATTCTTCGCTAGAAACGCCAATAAATCTGCATAGTCCGGCATACAATATGCTCCGTTGGAGACGTCGCCGCGTCTTCCTGCCTTAAGACCCGAGTCCTGTGACGAAACTTAGGCTTTGGCGTGGAATTTTAAGGGCCGATGTATAAGCGCTGGATATCCGTTTTCCTCCACCAGGCGCGATAATGCTTGCAGCTCTTTGCGTCAAAGGTTAGGCGAAGACAGTCCATTCCGGCATCGTTCTTGTGCCGGAAACATCAGAACAATCGAGGAAATCGGGCGTATCGTGAGCCTGTTCATCGAAATTCTTACAACTGTGACGCTGCCCATCGTCGTTCTGATGGCGCTGGGGTGGCTGGTTCAGCGCAGGCTTTCCCTGAATGTCAGGACCCTGAGCAGGCTCCTGTTGAACGTGATCCTGCCATGTGCCTTGTTTCATTTCCTCACAAGTGCCGAGTTGCCGTTGAGCGATGCTTGGCCTGCTGTGTGGTTTACGGTTCTGCAATTCGCCTGTTTTACCGCCATCGGCTGGGCCATCGCGGTGTTGCTTCGGGTTCAGGCGGATCTGCGCCCGCTCGTGGCCCTGGCACTTGGTTATGCAAATTCCGGGAACTTCGGATTGCCGGTTGCCCAATTGGCGTTCCCGGCCGACTATCTGCTGCACCAAACACTGATTGTTTCTCTCCATTCCATTGTGATTGTGCCCTATGGCGTGTTGTTGCTGGCGCAAAAGAGCGCCGGGCTCGCGCAATCCATACGTGCGCTCTTTACATCGCCGATGATCATCGCCGTTGCCGCGGGTGTCGTGATCAAGGGGCTGGACATAGAGATGCCCCAGGTGATCTCACACCCAATCAAGATCATTGCGGGCGCCTATATTGCCATTGCGCTCCTGACGCTTGGTGCTCAACTGGCTGAAACACGCTTTTCGATGTCCAATGGCCCGGTATGGCTTGGCGTTGGCCTCAAATTGCTGTTGGCGCCGGTACTCACATGGGGCGCACTGCTGCTGACAGGGTTTGAACCGGGTCTTGTCGATCTCCTTATCGTCGCGGCGGCGGCACCGGTGGGAATTTTGATGGCAATCTTTGCAACGGAATATGAACGCGCTCCCGACGTCGCCGGCGCTATGGTGCTGATTTCGACCGTTCTCAGTCCAATCACCGTGACCGCCTGGATATGGCTGGTACGGCTTAGCTAGCGTCGGGCCGGTGCTTTATCGTATTTTGGATGCAATTGCTTTTCAGCGAAGCAACGTTGTGCCGGATGGGTTCGCTCACTATGGTGTGCGCCGATTTCATACCCGGAGAGGATTACGAAAATGATTGATCTGTACACATGGTCGACCCCGAATGGCCGCAAGGTTTCGATCATGCTGGAAGAGTGTGCGCTGGACTACAAGGCGCACCCAATCAACATCAGTAAGGACGAGCAATTCGAGGCGAGTTTTCTGGAAATCGCACCAAACAACCGTATCCCGGCGATCGTCGACAACGACAACGGATTCACTCTTTTCGAGTCAGGTGCAATCCTGATGTATTTGGCGGAGAAGACCGGTAAGTTCTGGCCGCAGGAGTTTGAGAAAAAGTGGCGCACGGTGGAATGGCTGATGTGGCAGATGGGTGGTATCGGCCCGATGATCGGGCAGGCCCACCACTTCGTAAAAAACAACAAGGGCGTCAGTGAATATTCAGAAGAACGTTATGTAAACGAGTCCAAGCGGCTTTACGGTGTCCTCAACCGGCGTCTTGCAAACACCGAGTATATGGCCGGGGACGACTACACCATCGCCGACATGGCGACCTGGCCCTGGATTTCCCGATTTGAGTGGCACACGGTCGATATGAACGAGTTCCCTAATGTTGTGCGCTGGTACAAGGCGATTGCGGCGCGCCCGGCGGTCGAAAAGGGATATCATGTACCGGTCGAGCAGCCCGCCATCCCGATGCCCTAACCGTGTATTTCGAGCGAAAGGCTAATTCAATGACTGGATCCCATGATTTCTACGGCGTTATTGCGCCGGTGCTGACACCCTTCGACGAGCAAGGGAACCCAGATACGGCCCGCTTTGTCGCCCATGCAAAGTGGCTCCTGGCAGATGGGTGCACGGGACTGGCACCCTTTGGAACAACGGGTGAGGCGAACTCGCTTGGCGTTGAGGAGAGGATTGGTCTTCTCGACGCACTCATTAATGGCGGCATTGATCCGAAATTGCTGATGCCGGGAACGGGATTGTGCGCGTTGTCGGATACCGTGGCGGTCACGAAACACGCCGTAGAGCGTGGCTGCGGTGGTGTGATGACGCTGCCGCCATTCTACTACAAGGCGGTCAGTGACGACGGGCTGTTCGCATATTTTGCCGACTTCATCGAACGCGTCGGCAATGACCGTCTCAGGGTTTATCTCTACCATATCCCGCCAGTGGCTCATGTCGGCTTCTCGGTGGAATTGGTTGGCCGTCTTATCAAGGCCTATCCGGAAACAGTCGTGGGGTTGAAGGATTCCTCTGGCGATTGGGACAACACCAAAGCGTTGCTCGATGCGTATCCGGGCTTCACCATATTTCCGGGGTCCGAGATTTTCCTGCTCGATGGCATGCGCAACGGCGCTGCAGGATGCATCACGGCAACCGGCAATGTGAACGCGCGCATGATCCGCAATGTTTACGACAATTGGGAAACCGATCAGGCAGATGCCCTGCAAGCCGAGATCACTGCCGTGCGCCAGACCATTCAGGAGCGGCCCATGATCCCGATGCTCAAGGCGATCGTCGCCCACTACCTTAACGATCCCCAGTGGGCGCGGGTGCGTCCGCCATTCCTGCCGCTCGGCGCAGGTGAAGCGGAAGCGGGTATTGCAGAATTGTCGGAACAGTTCGGATTCGAGTTGAAGGCGGCTTGAACATGAATGGGAGGATACGGTTTGGCGCATCCTCCCAATCGGTTTTCGACAAGACGGTTTACTCTAGCGGCGAAGCGGGTCCATCGCCGGTGCCGATTTGGCCAACCGCACAAGATTGATGAATTCCGCCCGGTAGCCGAATTCATCCATGCCTTTTGCGCTTTGCGCCAAACGGATCACATCATCGTAACTGTATGAACCGGTATGCCGTCCGCCTTTGAGGATTTGACCGAAGGCGGCGACAGCCGTGGCGAACCGCGCTTCATTCGGTGTCGCGTTCACCGATGCATAGTCCGTCCCTGAAGGGATAGGCAGCGTGATCAGCTCGCTTTTCTGTTCGTTCGGCAGCTTGTAGCGGATTTTCAGGAACCCGTACTCGTCAGACGTCTTGCCGGCGGATGTGCCTCGGGTTGACGTTCCATAGCGAAGCATATCGACAGCCGGAGACTTGCTGCCCACCGGCGTAATCTCATAGATCGCCGTGACGCGATGGCCTGCGCCAACCTCGCCTGCGTCGATCTTGTCGTTGTTGAAGTCCTCGCGTTTCAGCATACGCGTCTCGTAGCCGATGAGCCGGTATTCGGCGACCTTCATCGGATTGAACTCGACCTGGATCTTCACGTCCTTGGCTATTGGGAAGAGCGTGGAGCTTGCCTCTTCCACGAGGACCTTACGCGCTTCGTTCAGCGTATCGATATAGGCAGCCGTACCATTTCCATTCTGCGCCAGCGTTTGCATCAATGCGTCGTTGTAATTTCCCCGGCCAAATCCCAGGATGGACAGGAACACACCGGATTTTCGCTGACGCTCGATATAGCTCTTCAATTCTTCCCTGTTGGTGATGCCGACATTGAAGTCACCATCAGTGGCAAGAATCACGCGGTTGACGCCATTCTTTTTGAGGTTTGCCTTTGCAAGGTCATACGCCTGGCGAATGCCTTCAGCACCTGCCGTCGAGCCGCGTGACCTGAGCTTGCCGAGGGCGGTGAGAATTTTCGCCTTGTCCTTGGCTTGCGTTGGCTCAAGCACTGTACCGGCATTTCCTGCGTAGGTGACAATGGCGACGGTATCGTCGGGACGAAGCGTCTCCAGCAGCAGCTTCATCGAGTTGATGACCAGGGGGAGCTTGTTCTGGGCATTCATGGACCCGGACGTGTCGAGCAGGAACACTAGGTTCGAAGCAGGTTTCTCCTCCCGTTTCAAATCATATCCGGCGATGCCGATATGCATGAGTTTGCGGTCTGCGTTCCAGGGTGAGGGGAAGACGGACACGGCCGCACTGAACGGCACCGAGGCGTCAGCCGGTTTCTTGTAGTCATAGGGGAAGTAGTTGATCAGCTCCTCGATCCGTACCGCGTCTTTCGGTGGCAACACATTGTTGTTGAGGGACGAACGGACAAACGAATAGGAGGCCGTATCGACGTCAACCGAGAATGTCGAAACAGGCGACTCGCTAACGCGTTTGATTGGATTGGGAGTCGCGTTCTCGAATTTGTCGCGGCCCTGTTCCTCATAAGTGCCGGGGGTCGGACGGTCGGGACGGGGCATCGCCCGATCCTTGAATTCTTGCGGCGCTGCCGCAATTCGCTTCTGTGCCCGGCCAATTCCGCCTCTTCGTGCCGGCGAGGTTGGTTGGGCAAACCGATGCGACGCGCCCGGGGCCTGCGACGGCATGCCCGCCATAGGTGGCGGTGCGGCGAGCACAGGAGCCGCCGGCGCCGGGGCTGATTTTTCGAAACTTTCGCGCTCCGCCACCGAATGTGATGTTGAATTCCCAATATTGCTCAACGCATCGCTTTCGCGTTTCTTGTCCGGCAATGCGGTGCCGTCCTGTTTTGTCGCGGCGAGATCTTGCGGTTGTCTCTTGCCGGCGAATGGTTTCTGCACGTTGGGTACGGGTGCAGGGGTCGGTGCAGGCTCGGTCAGAGGTCCAAACTTGGTGCCGGACGTGTGAATGTAAGTGGCGCTGAGTGCGGCGACGAGCAAAACGCTCAGGCTTGCTCCGCCGGCCAGGGCTGGGTTCAGTCTCATGGGGCGTCTCCCGATCAGGGTTTCATAGACAGCGGTTGCTGTGTTGATGAGACGCGCGCCGAAGTCCGTTCCTTGGACGGCTTGAGAATTTTTTTGATCGAAAGCAACCATCGCCTGCGCAATGGCCTGTTTTTTCGCCGTCCGGCGTGGAGCAATCGGTGGTTCGCTCTTGAGCCGTGCTTTCAGCTTGTTGATGTCTTCAGTCATCGAATTCGTCCACTAATGTCTTCAACGCCTTGCGCACTTCGTGCATGCGCCATGAAACGGTACTTTCCGCACAGCCGAGCGCCGCTGCGGCTTCGCCATGGCTCAAATCTTCCGCCAGGACCAAGATGGCCGTTTCCTTCAACTTCGGTTCGAGCACCGCAATTGCCTCGCTCAACCAGTCCTGACGGGCGGCATCGTGTGCCGCGTCTGCCATGGCTTGCTCGCGAAAGAGCGCATAGTTCGCCTGCAGCGTGTCGGTCGACTTCTGTCGCCTGACATGGTCGCGGCAGGCATTGATGACGATGCGGTAGAGCCAGGTCGAAAAGCGGCTGCCGCCGCGAAAGGTGCCGATTTTTCGGGCAAGAACGAGACAGATGTCCTGCGCAATATCTTCGGCGTCTTCCATATGGCGCGTGAAGCGGTAAGCAACACGATAGGCCGTGTCGTAGTGGCGCTCCAACAAGTGCTGGAACGCTTCTGCGTCGCCCTGGTGGGCGCTTCTTACCAGTTCATCATCGTCCATCGTCATGGGCTTTCACGACCATTAGACGCATGCAAGACGCGATTCCTTGGGCAGCAAAGATTTTTATTTTTTTCTGACTAGCCTTTGGCCCATTTTCCTAGCCATTGAGCCATTCCCCACATTTTGGTGCGTCCTTGTCGCCCCACGGCATAATTGGCACGGTTGATGTGGAATTCTTCGGGCTCCCCTCGATCAATTTGTCGGAATAGATGAGATAGACCAAAACATTGCGTTTGGCGTCGCAACCGCGCACGACCCGCACCTTCTTGAAAAACAGGGAACGCCGCTCCCGGTACACCTCGGCTCCCTGGTCGAATTTCTCCGTGAATTTTACAGGACCGATCTGACGGCAGGCCAGGGATGCATCGGATAATTCTTCTGCGACGCCGAGCCAACCGCTCCAGCCACCTTTTTCGGGAACCGTAAAGTGGCAGGCGACACCTTCGACCAGCGGATCGTCGATGGCATAGGTTGCAAGCTTGTGGTCGGGTGAAAGGAATTTCCAGACGGTCGTCTTCTTGAAGATAAGGTCTGGATCATCCGCCTCCTGCGCCCGTAATGGACCGCAGGTGACGGCCAGCAAGGCCACCATCAACACCAAAATTCGGCTCATTTCAGTCCTCTCAACTAAGTACAACACGGGACATATGGTGACTTGGGTCGTCTACTTAAGGGCAGCCGACCGGATTTTCTCAAGTGTGGTCGTCGGAGTTATGGCCTCCGGGTCGACTTTGAGATCGATCAGTGTTGGCTTGTCCGCATTCAGAGCGGCATCGAACACGTTCGCGAAATCCTCTGTTTTGAGGACGGTTTCTCCGTTGGCGCCAAAACTGCGGGCGTATGCGGCGAAGTCAGGATTTACGAGTTCCGTCCCCGATACGCGACCGGGATAGTCACGCTCCTGGTGCATGCGGATTGTGCCGTACATGCCATTGTCCACGACGATGATGACTATGGGAAGTTCATAGCGTACGGCAGTCGAAAGTTCCTGGCCGTTCATCAGAAAACACCCGTCGCCCGCGTAGCAGACGACTTTGCGTTCCGGTCCCACGAGCTTGGCGGCAATTGCCGCGGGTAGGCCGTAGCCCATTGTGCCGGATGTCGTGGCAACCTGGCTTCTGTATCCCTTGTACTGGGTATAGCGATGAATGAAGCTGGAATAGTTCCCGGCGCCATTTGTGATGACGCTGTCATCGGGCAGGGCCTTCGAAACGTGGGCGACGATCTGCTCGAACTTGACATCACCGGGTGTCTCGCGCGGCACGGAAAAGGCTTCGTAGTCGGCACGGGCCTGTGCGGTTTCATCTGCCCAGGAAATTGATGCGGGCGGTGTGAGGTCGCCAAGCCTGGAGGTGAATGAACCAAGCGAGGCGACGATCGCAATGTCAGCCCGGTAGACGCTGTTCAGTTCTTCTGCTCCAGGGTTTGCATGTATGAGCTTCTGATTTGGCACAGGTGGCGTCAGGAGTGTGTATCCGCCCGTTGTGATTTCGCCGAGGCGCGGTCCCAGAACCAGAATCAGGTCGGCTTCCTGGATGCGCTTTCCAAGTTCTGGATCTATCCCGATACCTGCAAGGCCCACATAATTGGGATGCCGGTTGTCCATGCTGTATTGTCCCCGGAACATGACGGCGACGGGCAGTTTCCATGCTTCCGCAAAGTCCGTGAGATCATCTCGGACCTGTTGGCTCCAACCAGGACCGCCGGCCAAGACGACCGGTCGCTTCGCATTCTTCAAGGCATCGGCAACGGCATTCATGTCTGCCTCGCCCGGATGAGCTTCGGCGATGGGCGAAGCGGGGATGGTCGCGACATCGGCCGACGCGCTCAGCATGTCTTCAGGAAGCGACAGAACCACCGGACCCGGACGGCCTGACATCGAGGTGTGAACGGCGCGCGAGACATACTCAGGGATGCGGTCGGTATCACGTATTTCGGCGGCCCACTTGGCGAGTGGCGAAAACATTGCGGGGAAATCGACTTCCTGAAATGCCTCACGACCCAGCATGCCTCTTGCTGCCTGCCCCACGAAGAGGATCATGGGTGTTGAATCCTGCCGGGCTATGTGAACACCGATGGATGCGTTGGTTGCGCCGGGTCCGCGCGTGACGAAGGCGATGCCCGGACGCCCGGTGATCTTCCCGTGGGCGTCGGCCATCATCGCCGCGCCACCTTCCTGCCGGCAGACGATGGTGCGGATGTCGTTTTGTCCGTGAAGTCCGTCGAGAGCGGCCAGGTAGCTTTCACCGGGCACGCAGAATGCGGTGTCGCAACCTTCCTCGCGCAGCTGATCGATAAGAATTTGGCCGCCGTGGCGCATGATCTGAACGTCTCCTGTTGAGAATCTTGGTGATATGATGTGGCGTCGAGCTCACCCTGTTATTCACCATTGCGGCAAAAAACGAAACATCAGCGTTTGATTTTCGCTGTGAGTTTCCCATATCCTTGCATATGGGATGCCCGAAGGCGGCGGGTATCAGTGAATTTGCGATAGGGTCATTATTTGAATCCTATTGCTCGGTAGCCTGTTGGCCGTTCTATACGCCGGGAGCTACCGCGACTGCCTTAATGGAGGGAGAATATCCATGGCACGCATTGAATTCAGAAATTTACCTTTTGGCCGCGCGGGCGCCGCGTTGGCTGTTTCAGCATTCCTCGTTATGGGCAGTGTTTCAGGCGCTGACGCCTGGCATAGAGGCTATCAGCATAGCGGCCCCAGCCTTGGCGGCGTTCTCGGTGGTGCTGCGGCCGGAGCCATCATTGGCGGCGCGGTCAAAGGCGGCAGAGGCGCTGCTGTTGGTGCCGGGGTCGGCGCGGTCCTTGGAGGTGCGGCATCCGCTGCGGCCCGGCCAGCGCCACCACCGCCGCGGCCATATGCGCCAAGGCCCATCTATGACAACGGCCTTGTCTACAATATTCAGATTTCGCTGACCAACCTCGGCTACAATCCGGGGGCGCCCGACGGCGTATACGGCCGGCGTACTGCTGACGCGATCAGCGCATACCAGTACAATAATCAACTCCCGGTTACCGGCCGTCCATCGCCGGCAGTGTACTCTCACATGAGGCAGTCTGGCGGTTAACCAGCCAGCTTGCGTGAAGAAATCATCGGGCGTCCAGGGAGAATGAGTTCCTGGACGCCTTTTCTCTGTGTACGGATCATCCGTGTTCCAAAGTCTGACCCGGTTCACTGGCATCAATTGAATGTCATTAACCGGTCTAAATTTACCGCTTTCAATGCGCGTTACAGGGCGCTTTACTGCGTGGCCTGAAGCAGGCCCCGTCTGAGAAATCCCGTTCCAGAAGCCAGATGAGTTAGGAAGAAACCCATGAAACGAGTTTGCAAGTCCTTCATTGTCGCCAGTGCCTTGGCCGTAATGGCCACGGGTTCATTTGCCGAAGACATCCCCAAGGAGCGCCAGGAACTGATGAAAACCGTCGGCAAGGCAGTCAAGATACTGGTACCGATGGCAAAGGGTGAGACGACATACGATGCAGCAGCGGCGGTCGATGCCATGAAGGCAATCAACAAGGTTCCCGATGCATTCGTCGATATGTTCCCGAAGGGCTCAGAGACGGGATCCGACACTGAAGCCTCTCCGAAAATCTGGGAAAATCCCGAAGGGTTCAAGGCGAAGGCTGCGGATTTGAAGAAAGCGAGCGCTGAGGGCATCGCGCAGGCCGGCAAAGGTGTGGATGCGCTCAAGGCGGTTCTGTTCGGCCCGGTACTAAAATCTTGCAAAGCGTGCCACGACGAATACAGAATCAAGAAGGCCAAATAAGTCCTGAAAGGCGGTCGGCCCATGATGCATGGGCCGCAACAGGCGAGGGTAGAGTAATGTGCGGCGTCGCGTGGGTAGGCCACCGACGTGGATATCTCCACGTCCTTGTTTTCCTCGTCCTGAGTATCGGTGGCGCAACGCTTGCTCAACTCGCATCAGCGGCCACTCCCGATCTCAAGAATGGCAAGACCATGTTCTTCGCCGGCGGGTGCGCCTCGTGTCATGCTGCACCGGCGTCGGATCGCTGCGACGACCCCAAGATCAAGAACGAGTTCGAGCTCGCGGGCGGCCGGTGCCTCAAGACCGACTTTGGTACGTTCTACGTGCCCAATATTTCCCCCGACAAGGAAAGCGGGATTGGCGGTTGGACGGATGCTCAGTTCATCAAGGCGATGAGAGAAGGTCTGTCGCCGAAGGGTGAGCACTACTATCCCGCATTTCCCTATACGTCCTACCAGCGCATGCCGGACAAGGACCTGATTGACCTCAAGGCGTTTCTGGACACGCTTCCACCGGTTAAATCAAAGGTGCCGGATCATGATCTGGCGTTTCCTTTCCGGTTCCGGTCCGCGCTGGCGCCGTGGAAGTGGATGTTTCTGGATGGGAAAAGGTTCAAGCCGGATCCAAGCAAGAGCGACCTGATCAATCGTGGAGCATATCTCGTCGAGGGGCCGGGGCATTGCGGCGAATGTCATTCGCCGCGAAATTTGCTTGGTGGCATTGAAGCTGGCAAGAAGTTCTCGGGCGGACCGAATCCGGAAGGCGAGGGCATCATTCCCAATATTACGCCCCACAAGACGGGAATTGCCGATTGGACCGAGAAGCATATCGCTGATGCGCTTGAAACAGGACTGACACCAGACTTCGACACGTTTGGCGGATCAATGGTAAAGGTACAAGAGAATATGGCCAAGCTAAGCGCGGAAGACCGTGCAGCCATTGCCGCGTATTTGAAATCGCTTAAGCCAATTCCGAGTTCAACGGCTAAAAAAGAAAAACCGTGAGGCAGATGATTGTTAAAACTCACCGATGGACGCAGCTGCTGCGTTTCATCGGTGCGGTGTTCCTGATTGCCGCGGCATCCGCCAACGATGCAATGGCCCAGGACCGCGCGCTCGTAATTGCGATCGACTCGTATGCCGACGCAAGATTGTCCGGGTTGCCGGCGAGCCTGGCGAAAAACGACTCCCAATCCATCGAACAGCTGCTTACCACCAAACTCGGCTACAAGAAGGAAGATGTTAAGGTCCTGCGGAACGGGCAGGCGACGAGGCAGGCAATTCTCTCGGCTATCGAAACCTGGGTCAATCGAATTGACCCCAAAGCGGCGAAGCCGGGGGGGGGACAATCACAACTGATAGGGCTCGAAGAGAGTGGTGCGCTGAATAAGCCAGTCTCGAAAAAGCGCAAGAAAAGGCGCGTTCGCAAGAAGTACGTCCCACCGCCCAAAGTGTATCGCTCCTTCATTTATTTCTCCGGGCTCGGATACTTTCGGCCTGATACGGATGGTGAGGAGAAGGATGGGGTAGACGAGGGGCTCGTTCCCTATGATGCCAAAGTAACATCAGCCAACGGCTCCGGCACAATCGAGGGAATGATCCTTGATGAAGATCTCGCATCGGCTCTGAAGAAGATGTCCCGCCGGCATGTGACGATCGTACTTGATACGAGCACGTCCGGGTTTTTCACGCGCAGCACCAATCTCGCATCCAAAGCCATTGCCCGCTCCCGCACGCCGCCGCTGGTTGGCGCCGTCAGAAACCTGACCCAAAGCGGGATGGATTTGCACAAGCAGGAGGGGGCATTTGTCGATGCGGAAATTCCGCGTGGCAGCCTGACGGTGTGGTCCGCGGTTTCGTCCACCCAAACCGCCCTGATCGCTGGTCCGGATGATGTGCCGATGGGGCTATTCACCTTGCTCTACGTTGAAGGTATTTCAGAAGGGAAAGCCGATACCAACGATAATGGAATCATCTCAAATGCGGAGCTGCTTCGTCATGTCAACAAGGGCTCCGCCTCCTATTGCGCGGCGTACAAAGAGCGGTGTGAAATGGGCCTTCGGCCCCGGCTTGATCCACCGCGGGCATTCGGCAAAACAGCGTGGGTCGACCGGAAAAGGGTCACGCGTGCGCGCGAACGTCATCTGTCAGTATCGCGCGTTATGGATTTTCTCGGCACGACGCGTGAAAGCAATATCAAGATTGAACAGCTTCCGCCCTCACCGGTGCCCCAGGGTACAGACGATATTCGCTATCAGATAGTTAGCCCGACCTCCGCGTTTCTGGTGCTTTTGAACCTCACGCAAGAAGGCAAGATCTTCCAGCTCTATCCGAACCAGTTTGCTGGAAAGGACGAGGATGGATATGGCGGGTTGCTTGCAGCGGATACACCGCTCAGGGTGCCCGCGGCGGAGTCCGGTGTGAAACTCACGGCCACCGAACCCGGCAAGGGTCATATTATCGCTGTGGTGACACCTGATCCAGTCAAGTTCGATGAGGCTGTTACCGACCGCGTGATAACCTCCGTTTCACGCAATGAAGCAATGAGCGTCTATCTGGCGAGGTTGGCTGCCGGGCTGCACCATCCTATGAACACGGAATCGCTGCAAACCAATACGTCCATGTCGCGTTGGTCGGTTGTGGCAATGCCTTATGAAATTGTATCCAAAAAAGTGAAGCCGGCGGCTGCGAAAGCATCAAATTAACGCCAGTTTCATTCATCGGGTATCGGCGGTCATGGTCTTTGGTTATCATGCGGGAATGTCAGGGGCCGATTGTGTCGTCGGCGGCGTGTATGGCAACGGGGTTTTGTTGCGTAAGTAGTGCGTTGGGAGGGCCATTATGGCCACTCAGTCCAAGGGCTTGCTGTTTCTCAGCCTCATGGCGGGGCTGGTTCTGGCGCTTGTCTCTCTCGTTTCCGTTCCGGAAGTTTTCGGACAACAGTCCACTGGCGATACCGCAGGCGCAGCGCAATCCGGGTCCTTTAACGTCGCTCAGTCCTATTACTACCCGTATTACCGGTATCCAAATCGCCGCTACCCAAATTACCGCTATCCGCAGGTGCGCAAAAAAAAACGAAGGCCACGCAAGCGGAGGGTCACCATAAAATGCGCCTTCCCATGGACCTATTCGCGTGGACTGCGGAAATGCATATGCGTGCGTGATGAGTATGCTGTTTCCGGCGGGCAATGTGTAAAACTCGCGGACTTGTGCCCGCTGAATGCAGAATGGTCGGACGCGGCTAAGAAATGCCTTTGCCAGGACGGTTTTGCCGAAACCGGAGGAAAATGTGCGCCGACCGGGTCGGGCTTCACCGAGCTTAACCCGGCACAAGGCACTCATTGTGTGTGGCCGCGCGTGTCATCTCAAACCGGAACTGCATGCACCTGTGCACTCGGCTATCGCGAGGACGCCGGGCTTTGTGTGCGTGACGGAAATCCTGTTCTGGAGCAACGCCGCCATACGACCTCTGATGAGTTGCTCACCGATGATGTAGCCCTCGTCCAGCAATGTCTGAAAGAAGCCGGATACTTGCGGACTTCGGTGCAAAAAAGGATGGGCAAGAAAGCATGGTCTGCATATTGGTTCTTCAAACAGGACCATTCAATCGGTCGGACGCCGAAGGGTGTCCATAACGCCAAGGCACAGCAAAGACTCTTTACGCTTTGCCCTCAGGCGAGCACCAAGCTTACGGCCTTGCCGGCGGCAACCGGTCAACTCGTCAAGGGTCCGGCGTCTGGAGCGCCGCTGCCTGGAGCTCCTGCCGGCAAAAAGCCGGCGACGGCAGGACAGCCCCGAAGCCAGCAGCAACAGGCGGCGCTAACGCCCGTTCCTGCCAATCCTGAACCTGCGCCCAAGGTGCAACCGGCACCCGAAGTGAAGGCACCCATCAAACCGGTCTATGCGCGGCCTGAAGCCGGCTGCCTGCCGGACGATCTCTATCAGCTTATCGTCAAGACATATGGAGGGCGGCCAAAGCTCAAACGTTGCACCCAAACCTGTATTGCAATGCCCGCTAACATCACTAAGCGAGAAGCCGAGGCCTATGAAGCCAAGCAGGGCATTCGCTGGTGCCGGTCTTGCATAGAAATCGGCACACATTTGCCGCTCGAAGATATTCTCACAATTGAAAAAGGGGCGAACGTTCAGGTTTGCACGCGCCCCCCCTCGCGGCTGCCGAAATGGGCGGCTCCCAACCGCACGAAACGCCCGGCCTTCACCAGGGTGCGGGCTCTTTACCGGGCACTTCCACCGGGCGTCGATGACCAGAAGACAATCGCTGTCATTATCGGTAATGGGTCCTACAATAAGGGTCTGCCGGCCAATGCCAGCGCCCATTCCAGCGCCGGAGCGATATATTCACTGCTGACGGAACATCTCGGATACCAGCAGGAAAATATCATAGACCTTCGCGATGCCTCGCTCGATGATATGACCAAAGTCTTCGGATCCGCCGAAGATCACCACGGTGACTTGTCGAAACTTCTGAAGAACAAACCCGACGCACATGTGCTGGTTTATTTTGCAGGTCATGCCGGAACCCATGCGGACCTTAGTGCCAGCTATCTCCTTCCCGTTGATGCGGTGAAGTACCGCGAGGACCGTACGGGCTACTCTCTCTCACAGCTCTATTCGAACCTGGAGAAAGTGGGTGCGAAATCCACATTGGTCATGCTTGAAGCAAACTTCGCGCGTGATTTGAGCGAATTCGTGTTTCCGCCCAACCTGCCTGGACTGCAGTCAAAGGCTCTGCCGGAAAAACCAATAAAGGGCCTTACCGTCCTGACCGCATCCGATGGGGATCAGAAGACGCTCGATGATCCAAAATTCGGCATCGGCCTGTTCACTCGTTATCTGATTGAAGGTCTTGCCGGACGCGCGGACCTTGCACCCATCGGCAACAAGGACCGCAGGATTGATGTAATAGAGCTTTACGCCTACACGTCCCACATGGTGCGGCTGACTGCCCGCAAATCATTCGGCTTGCTGCAAAAGCCGACTGTCAGCCGAAGCGGCAATCTGCGCGTCAGCCGCGTACAGGCCCACGGCCAGTAGGTTTCAGTCTTCCGTATCTTGAACTCACGCTATGCCTGTTCGGTCAAAAGCTTTGATTGCAATCTGGCTCTCGGCAATGAACTGCCGCCGCTTGATCACCAGTACCGCCGGACTTGGTTAAATTGAGTCAGGCCGTATCCGGGTATGGACAGCGTTGCGCATTTGAGTATCAATCCCGCAGCACGATTCCGTATTAGTCATTGAACTCGAGCAAGGCATCCCAAACGGTGGCCAAAGCACTACTCGACGCGACGGGCCTCAAATGCCCGATCCCCGTCCTCAAGGCGCGCAAGATGATCAAGGGTCTCGCGGGCGGTGAGACGCTGGAGGTGTTGGCGACGGATCCCGGTTCCGTGGCCGATTTCGAAGCGTTTTGTGCGACGGGAGGGCACGAATTGCTCGGGCATTCGCACGAAGGTGACGTGTTCCGTTTCCTCATCCGGATTGCGGGTTGAACCGGACTACTGCTTCTTTTTCGTTGTCGGTTTCAGGGTTTCGATGAATGCGGAGACATCCCTGACATCCTTTTCGGTCAATTCGATCGGCTGCGTGTTGGGCGGCAGGTCAGGGCGGAGGCGCCCTATGCCCTTGATCGAGAGGAAAGACGGGTGCGGACGGCGGGCAAAAAATGTTTCAAACCGGTCCTTGTAATCAGGCCGCCGTTTCACCAGCATTTGAAACGATGGCGTTGAGGAAATCCCACCTGTCGGATTGATGTCGCCTACGACATGGCAGCGCGTGCAGTGCCGTTTTGAAATTTCGCGGCCCTTTGTGATGTCTCCGCTGTCTTGGGCTGCCAGCGGCGTTGTGCCGGCGCCAATCAGGATCAAGGGCAGGGCAATAAGGTTGCGCATCGTCGTCTCCGCCGGGAACTATAGTCTGTGTGCCTATCTTGATCAAAATCCGCTGCTTGCAACCTCATAGCGTCGTTGGGCTATGAGCTCATGACCCAGACTTCTACCTAGAGATTGTGTGGCGAACGGACTAATGTTGCCGCAATAATTGCTGACGGCAAGAAAGATTGTTCCGGACTTAGAACAAGAGAGAGCACCATGAGAGAAGTGGTCATTCTTGATGGGGTGCGCAGTCCCATCGGCAGATATGGTGGCGGATTATCGAGCGTACGGCCTGATGATCTGCTGGCGGAAGTCTATAAGGGATTGATGGTGCGTACGGGCGTCGACCCGGTTGAGCTTGAAGATGTGTATGCCGGGTGCGGCAACCAGGGTGGTGAGGATAACCGGGATGTCGCGCGCATGTCGGTTCTGCTTGCCGGATTTCCCAAGGAAGTGTCCGGCGTCACGGTCAATCGCAACTGTTCATCGGCCCTGGAGGCGGTCAACCAGGCCGCGAAGGCGATCATTGCGGAAGAGGGTGATTTGTTCATTGGCTCAGGTGTTGAAAGTATGAGCCGGGCCCCATGGGCCATGGGCAAACCCGACCGCACACCGCAAATGGGCAATCCGAAAATGTGGGACACGACGGTCGGTTGGCGTTTTAACAACCCTCAGATGGACGAGATGTATCCGATCGTCAGCCTTGGTGAGACGGCAGAGAATATCGCTGAAGAGATGCAGATTACCCGTGAGGACCAGGACGCGTTTGCGGTGGAGAGCCATACCCGCGCGGTTGGCGCGATCAATAACGGAAGCTTCGCGGAAGAAATCGTCGCCATCCCCGTGCCACAACGCAAGGGCGAACCCATACTCGTCGCCCGGGATGAACATCCCCGCTACCGCGAAACCGGAAACGGAAAGGTTGAACTCGCGACCTCTCTTGATGATATGGCCAAACTCAGACCGGCCTTCCGTAAGGGTGGCACCGTGACGGCAGGAAATTCCAGTGGGGTAAATGATGGTGCGGCTGCCTTGCTGCTGGCGAGTGTGGAGAAGGCTGCCGCACTCGGCCTCAAGCCAAAATTGCGCTGGCTTGGGTCAGCGGTGGCAGGCGTGGATCCGGGCGTCATGGGGTATGGCCCCGTACCGGCGACTGAAAAGCTTCTAAAGCGCTTTGGACTGAGCATCGACGACATCGGCCTTATTGAGTTGAATGAGGCCTTCGCGGCGCAGACAATCGGTTGTATGCGCCGTCTTGGACTGGATCATGACAAGACCAACGTGAATGGTGGCGCTATTGCCCTTGGGCACCCCACGGGCTGTTCCGGGGCACGTATCCTCGTCACGTTGATGCACGAAATGGAGCGTCGCGCGTCTGATATGCCGCGGCCGTTTTACGGGCTCGCGACCCTATGTGTCGGCGTTGGAATGGGCGTTTCCACGCTGGTTGAGTGGATCGGCGACTGATTACGGGTTCCGGGGAAGCAGATGCCGCAAAACAGAACACCTGCAGCCTTTTATCGTGGAGGCACCAGCAAGGGCTTGCTGTTCCAGCCCAAGGATTTGCCGCGCGATGCGCGGGAGCGCGACGAGATGTTGCTGCATGTGCTGGGCAGTCCAGACCCTTACAAGCGTCAGCTTGATGGCATGGGTGGCGGCTTGTCATCAATATCCAAGGCGCTATGGGTGGAGCGTTCTCAGCGAAATGACGCCGACATAGACTACACATTTGCCCAAATAGCCGTAGACGAACCAGTTGTCGATTACTCGGCCAACTGCGGAAACATGTCCTCAGCCATCGCGCCCTTTGCTGTTGAGGAAAACATTTTTCCAGTGCCTGACGGTGATGCCGTGGTGCGCATGTTCAACACAAACACCGGTATCTGTGTCCATTCCCATTTCCAGGTGGATGACGGTTGCGCGCAGAGCCAGGGCGATCTGGAAATTCCCGGCGTCCCCGGAACGAGCGCGCCGGTGCGGCTTGAGTTCATGGATCCTGCACGGGTGACCGGGCGTGGGATGTTGCCCACAGGTCAGGTGAGCGAGAGTGTGGACGTTCCAGGAATTGGCGACGTGCCGGTAAGTATCGTCGATGCTGCGTCTCTCTCGGTCTTCGTTCCCGCTGAAGTTTTTGGACTGACCGCAACTGAGCGTCCGGAAGAGATTGAGGCGAGAACAGATGTAATGGCCGCGTTGGAGATCATTCGCAGAGAGGCGGCGGTGCGCACCGGTTTCGCTGAGCACGTGACCGATGTCCCGATATCCGCTCCACGCATTGCGCTCGTTGCCAGCCCCTCAAAGTTCACCGCCCTGGATGGGCGCGTATATGGACCGGAAGATTTCGATCTCGCCGCACGCTTGATCTCGCTCGGCACCGTTCACCGCGCCGTCATGGTGACGGGCGCCATGTGCCTGGCGGCAGCGGCGCGAATTGAAGGCTCTGTACCGAATGAGTTTTTGAGCAACAACAGCGACGGGACCGTTCGTCTCGGCAACCCGTCAGGTATCACCATTATGGAGGCCAAAGTGTTTGAACGGAATGGAAAATGGTGTGCCGAGAGCACCAGTGTGATGCGCACGTGCCGTCGCCTGATGGACGGTTTCGTCTATCATCCCTAGACTTCAAACACTCTCTCAGTTTGGCCACCCAGTAGAATGAAATCACGAGAGGAAATGCCATGCAGCGCCCACTCGAAGGGATCCGTGTAACAGGGCTTGAGCAGTATATGGCCGGGCCGTATTGCACGCTGCTGCTGGCCGATGCGGGCGCTGAGGTCATAAAGATCGAGCGCCCCGGTACGGGCGATCCGCGCCGCGCCATGCCGCCATTTGCCGAAAAAGACGGCAAGCGCAAGGCGGCCGGATTTATGGGCTACAACCGCAACAAGAAGAGCTTGGCGCTTAATCTGCGCGAGGAACGCGGTCAGGAGATTTTCCGCCAGTTGGCGCAGGCTTCCGATGTGGTTGTCGAGAATCTGCGGCCCGGCTCCATGTCGCGCATGGGCGTGGGCCAGAAAGAGATGCGCGCGTTCAACCCAAAGCTCGTCTGGGCAATTATTTCAGGATTCGGCCGTATGGAGAGCCGCAAGGGCCCTTACAGCGATCGTCCCGCATTCGATATTGTCGCGGAGGCGATGAGCGGCATCATGCATCAGGTGGGGTTTGCCGATAAGCCACCGTCATGGACGATTTACGGTCTGGCCGACATTTATTCGGGTCAAGTGGCGGCCTACGGCATCATGCAGGCCCTCTTCATGCGCGAGCGCACAGGCGAGGGGCAGCTGGTCGACTGTTCCATGTTCGACAACATGCTTTCGCTGAACGAGGCCATGGCAGCGGTTTATTCGGTCGCTGGGCAAATCCCCGAACGCGGCAAGCTTTCGAACGTTTGGCCGCGCGGGGCATTTCAGGCCAAGGACGGCTATATCGCGCTCAATGTACCCGACAACATCATCTGGGGGCGGTTGGCGAAAGCCGTTGGCCGCGAAGATCTGATTGAGGATGAGCGCGCTTCAACGGGACCGGCGCGGTCTGAAAATGCTGAATACCTTCAACCGATCATAGAGCAATGGCTGGCGTCGCAGACACGGGAAGAAGCAGTCAAGACGTTGAATGATACCGGTGTGCCCTGTGGTCCGGTCAATACGGCAGAGGATGTGTTCAATGACCCGCATGTCAAAGCACGCGGTAACATCTTGCAGATAACCGACCCCGAGGTTGGCTCATTCGGCTTCATGCGCACACCTCCCTACATGTCGAGCATGCCTGATTTGCCGGTTGAGCCTGCGCCAAACCTTGGACAGCACACAAGGGATGTGCTGGAAAGCATTCTCGGCTACGACGGGAAGGACGTGGACAGGCTGGCCGCGGATGGCGTGGTGCAGCTGGGTGAAACCTAGTGCGGGAATTTACTGATGAACAATCCCTGGAAATGGATATCTATCGGGCTTGGAATTGCTTTCATAGCCCTGCTGGTATTCACCACTCTCGTCGTGAACGGCATCATGGATTTTGGCTTTTCGGTTATGTGAGCACCGCTCTATTGCAGCGATGTGGATCAGAAGCCAGGCGGTTCAGTCTTCCAGCGATACCCCTGCGTCCCTTGCTGGTAGGCGAGGTTGAAAAGCCGATTCATGTAGGCCTTGTCGAAGACCTCGGTGCTCGTGTCCTTGAAATCTTTTGGAATATAGGCCAGCCGGTAACCGATCCCGTTGCGGCGTGCGAAGGTGCTCAACTGGTACAGGTCTCCGATGCCCTGATACTTGATCAGTGTTGAGATCGACCGCGATGCAATCGATAGCGTGCGATCGCGAACCGGTTTGGTTTCAGGGCTGACCCGACCGTTTCGGATGATATAGACACGCCGGCGCGGTCGGACCCCAAACCGTCGGTCGATTGAGGCCAGCATCAATTGGCTTGGAATCAGGAAGACCTGGGTTGTGGTTCCGCCATCCACATGCATTTCCTGATAGAGGGTCCCGTCAGCAGTTACGTTAATGAAGACTGGTGGGAACATCGCCGGGATCGAGGCCGACGCGAGGAAGATCCTGCGCATCAGCTGCAAGGATTCCGGGTTTCCGCTGGCGGCAATTTTGCCTACATCCCAGATGACTGGCCGCTGTGCATCGAGATTGGTCGTGCCGATGAGGAGGCGCCGGCCCCTGTTGTGCTCCGCGGCGATTGCGACCATCAGTTTCTCATCGACATATTTTGCGATAAGGCGTTGGAACGGTACGTCGCTTGCCAGCGCATTTCCGCCCACCAGCCCCTTGAGCGGCTGTTTTCTCAGGAAGTCCTTGGTGGTGTAGGTGGTGTAGATTTCCTTCAAGGTTGGGTCGTAACGCTTGCCGAGGAAAGCGAACGGCGCAATCAGCGCACCCGTGCTAACGCCGGTTACGATCTCAAATTCCGGCCGCTTGCCGCTAGCACTCCATCCAACGAGAAGCCCGGCGCCAAATGCACCATCGGAACCGCCGCCCGAGATGGCCAGATAGTTTGTTGAAGGGCGTGCTCCGCGTTTGGCAAGATGCGGGCGCGCGGCCTTTGTCTGCGTGAATTTTTTCTTGCTGATTTCAGTGATATTGGTCGGTTTCTGGTCGCCCCAGAACCGTATCTGGGTGAAACCCGCCACGCTTGCTTCCGACACCAGATTGCTGGGGACGGCAACACGGGGACCGGGAGCTGCACAGCTCGCGGCCAGCATCGCGACTGCGAGTGCACCGAGAATGTGACCCGGTAGGTTCAAGAAAGACTTGTTACGCATTTACGACTTACAGCCCACTTCATCCCGCCTAACGTATACGCGGAAAATCATAACGAAATCATAGCGAGAAAGCCATGCGATCACTCGCGTGAACCCGCAATCGGTTCAACCAGCCAATGATCACCATGCAAAAAACCCGTTCGCAAAAGAATAGCTTGGTGGGCGGTAGGTGACTCGAACACCTGACCCCTGCGATGTGAACACAGTGCTCTACCAGCTGAGCTAACCGCCCCTAGATGCGTGTCCAGCCGATATAGCGGGCGTGTTTTTGTGAAGTCAAGGCGATGCGTGCCTTGATCGCTTCCGGCTAGATCGGTTTGCCCTTGAACAACGCCCCGGCGGAGGGAGCGGGTCCTGCATGATGGTGGATCATCCGCCACGTACCGTCTTCCAGGACAAATACATTCGTTGCCGTCAGGTAGGAGTTATCGGCCTTTTCGTAACACAGCACGACAGCGCTTTGATTGCGAAGCAGGACGATCGGCTGTACGGACTCGATTTTTGGGGCGCCGCCTGAACTGATAATGCGATGCCAGGACGCCATCACTTCATCCCGTCCGACAAGCGTGTTCCAGCCGGGGTGGATCACGGACACCTTGGCTTTCTTGGCCCATATCGCATCCATCGCGTCGAGGTCTTTGTCACTGAACGCCTGGTAGAAGGCGGCGTTAGCGGCGAGTACCGCCCGCTTCTGGGTGGGATCTTCCGCCGCCGCGCCGGCCTGACCTGATTGGAACACTGTGATAGCGAATATCAGGACTAACAGGCGGGCGAACTCGATCGCGATTGCTGAAGTGTGACGGCGCATTTTGTATTCCTCCCAAGACGTTGTGTCAGCATAGTGGAGGCATGCTTCAAGCTCACCGCACATTGCTGTGAGAGGCCATTCTGGAGATCAGCTAACGCGGGAGCAGTTGTAAGGCTGCATCCAAAAAGTCCGCATAGTCGTCAATAACGATATCGGCCCCCAATTCGCGGGGCGGGACTTCCGAATAGCCGAACGATACCGCGATGACCGGAATTCCAGCGGCTTTGGCAGTTGCAACATCCGTGGGACTGTCGCCAACCATGATGGCTTTTTCCGGGTTACCCCCGGCGCGCCGAATGGTTTCGGTCAGGTGGCGGGGGTGGGGTTTGCGCACATCCAGCGTGTCATAGCCAAGGATTGCCTCGAAATGACTGTGCAGCTCGAGTTCGCCGAGCAACTGGCGTGCCAGCCTCTCGCGTTTGTTGGTGCAGACGCCGAGCTTTGCGCCGCCCTGTGCTGCTGCAACAAGCACTTCCACCACGGTGGGGTAGGGCGCACTTTTCACCGCGATGTTTGCGGCATAGTGGTCTAGAAAGCGTGCCAGCAACTGGTCAAGTTCATCGTCACTCCGCCTCACCCCGGCAAGCGCGATCCCCTCTTCGATCATCCGCCGCGCGCCAAAGCTGATATGAGGACGGATCATGTCGTCCGCCGCGGCAGGCAAGGCCTCCTGATCGAGAATGTGATTGAGCGTTGCGAAGAGGTCGGGGGCAGTATCCACCAGAGTTCCGTCGAGATCGAAGATGAGCGTAGCGCCATCCAATTGCACACTTTTGATATTGTCTGGTTGCATTTCCATGGCTCGCGGCAGTATCCCTAGGTTCAATGTTGCGTAGGACCGACTTCAATAGGTCCAGCGGAGGAGCAGACGATGAAGTTGAATGATACGGGCCTTCTGAAAAATCAGTGTTACATTGATGGCGAATGGACAGGCAAGCCGCAGACGCCGGTCCTGAACCCGGCCACGGGCGATGAAATTACCCAAGTGCCCGATCTCGGCACGGACGAGACACGCCGCGCAATAGAGGCCGCCAACACGGCCTTCCGTCCCTGGCGCGGACTTCTCGCCAAGGAGCGCGCAACGATCATGCGGCGCTGGTTCAATCTGATTATCGAAGCCACCGATGACCTCGCCCTGCTGATGACGACGGAGCAGGGCAAGCCGCTTGCTGAAGCGAAGGGTGAGATCGGTTATGGCGCGGGGTTCATCGAACTCTATGCCGAAGAAGCCAAACGGATTTACGGCGAGACCATTCCGACCCATCGCCATGATGGGCGTATCATTGTTTCAAAAGAACCAGTCGGTGTCGTTGGCGCCATCACGCCCTGGAACTTCCCGATGGCCATGATCACGCGAAAAGTCGCGCCGGCAATTGCCGTCGGCTGTACGGTCGTCTGCAAGCCCGCACCGGATACGCCGCTTTCCGCGCTGGCATTGGCGGAACTGGCCGACCGTGCCGGTATTCCCAAAGGTGTGCTCAACATCGTTACCGGTGACGCACCGACAATCGGCAAGGAGCTCACCTCCAATCCGCTCGTGCGCGCCATCGGCTTCACCGGCTCGACTGCCGTCGGCAAATTGCTGATGGAGCAAAGTGCGAGCACGGTGAAGCATGTTGCCCTGGAGCTTGGCGGGAACGCGCCGTTCATCGTTTTCGACGATGCCGATCTCGAGAAGGCGATCCAGAGCACAATCGCCTGCAAGTTTCGCAACACCGGGCAGGTGTGTGTCAGCGCCAACCGGATTCTCGTTCAGGACGGCATCTATGATGCATATGCGGAAAAGCTCGCCAGTCATGTCATGAAGATGAAAGTCGGTCAGGGCACAGAGGTCGGCGTCAACATGGGGCCATTGATCAATGAGCAGGCGCTCGCGAAGGTAGAGAGCCATGTGAAGGATGCAGTGGGTCACGGTGCGACTGTTGTTACGGGCGGGAGACGTCACGAGCTCGGCGGCACCTTCTATGAGCCGACGGTTCTGACCGAGGCATCGACAAAGATGCTCATAAACAAGGAAGAGGTGTTCGGTCCGGTTGCGGCGCTCTACCGCTTCAAGACGGAAGAAGAGGCCATTGAGGTTGCCAACTCGACACCATTTGGTCTCGCCGCCTATTTCTTCTCCCGTGACATCGGCCGCTGCTGGCGTGTATCCGAACAGCTTGAATTCGGTCTTGTGGGTGTCAATGAAGGGGTGATTTCTACTGAGATGGCGCCATTTGGCGGCTTCAAGGAATCAGGTCTTGGCCGCGAGGGTTCGCATCACGGCGTCGAGGATTTTCTGGAGATCAAGTACACCTTCATGGGTGGCCTTGACGGTTAGCGCAAAAGGCATAGGGAAAAATGGACAGCGACACGCTCAAGCAGCGAGCCGCTGAACGCGCGCTCGCATATGTGAAGCCGGGCATGCGCCTCGGGCTGGGTACAGGATCGACGGCTGCGAAGTTTGTCGATGTTCTGGGTGCAAAAGTTGCCGATGGGCTTGACGTCATTTGCGTGCCGACATCGGAAGCCACGCACAAACAGGCGCAAGCCTTGGGCATTCCACTTGCGACTCTGGGAGAGCAGCCCGAACTCGATCTTACGGTTGACGGTGCTGACGAGCTGGATGACGCCTTGCGGCTCATAAAGGGCGGCGGTGGTGCGCTGCTGCGCGAAAAGATCGTGGCCGCCGCTTCGGAGCGGATGGTCGTTATTGCTGATGACAGCAAGCTGGTTGCGAAACTCGGTGCATTTCCGCTGCCGATCGAAATTGCCGCATTCGGTTGGCAGGCGACACTGGATAAGGTGCGCACCGTCGCACGAGACTTTGGCTGCGAAGGAGATGTTGGAGTGAGGGGCACACAGGCAAACCCGTTTGTCACCGACGGCGGCAACTACATTGCTGATTGTGCGTTCGGAACGATCAACGACCCTGAGCAACTTGCGCTAGTGCTTTCAATCATTCCCGGCGTCGTTGAGCATGGCCTGTTTATCGGGTTGGCGAATTCAGCCGTCATTGCCGGAGCGGATGGTGTTGAAGTTCTCGGTGAGGCAACATGACGAATTCCTTCGACTACGATCTCTTCGTTATCGGCGGAGGGTCCGGCGGCGTGCGCGCGGCTCGCATGAGTGCGAACCATGGAGCCAAAGTCGCCATAGCTGAAGAATACCGTTATGGCGGAACCTGCGTCGTGCGCGGTTGTATTCCGAAAAAGCTGTTCGTTTATGCGTCGCACGTCAGTGGCGACATCGAGGATGCCGCTGGCTTTGGGTGGAGTGTCGATGGCCTGAAATTCGACTGGCCGACACTGGTCGCCAACAAGGACAAGGAGATCGAACGCCTTGAAGGCATCTATGCGCGCAATCTCAAGACTGCCGGTGTGGAAACGTTGCATGAGCGCGCTGAACTGATCGATGCGCACACAATCAGGCTGACTGAATCAGGCAAGACAGTAACTTCAAAAAATATACTGATCGCAACGGGCGGGCGGCCATTCGTCCCTGATATACCCGGCGCGGAACACACCATCACATCCAATGAGGTCTTTCATCTGGACGCGCTTCCGGAAAGAATCGTCATTGTTGGCGCGGGCTATATCGCGCTTGAATTCGCCTGTATTTTCAATGGTCTCGGTGTCGATGTTCACGTCATCTATCGAGGCGAGCAAGTTTTGCGCGGCTTTGATGATGATTTGCGCGACGGACTTGCCGACGCCATGCGCGAACGGGGCATCGATATCACACTGAACACCGACGTAGCGGAAGTCGTGGCCAAAGATGGCTCCTACACTGTGGTCCTTTCTTCAGGCGAGAAAGTCGACGCCGGAGCGGTGATGTACGCCACCGGACGTGTGCCGAATACAAGCGGTCTTGGTCTTGAAGAAGCTGGTGTCAAGACAGGTTCCCGGGGCCAGGTTGTTGTTGATGAGACGGGCCGTACATCAGTAGAGAACATCTATGCAGTCGGGGACGTCACATTTGAGGTGCAGCTCACACCTGTGGCCATCCGCGAAGGTGCCGCATTCGCCGAGACGGTGTTCAATGACAACCCGACAAAGGTCGACTATTCCTGTATCCCGACAGCCGTATTTACGGACCCTGAACTAGGGACCGTCGGAATGACAGAAACAGAAGCGCGCAAAGCGTTTCATGAAATCGATATTTACAAGAGCCAGTTCCGCCCGCTGAAACACACCCTTTCAGGCCGCGATGAGCAGATGATCATCAAGCTCATCGTGGACGCCGAAAGTGAGCGCGTCATCGGGTGCCACATCCTTGGTGCCGATGCCGGAGAGATCGCTCAGTCGGTGGCGATTGCCATGCATATGGGCGCAACCAAGGCCGACTTCGATGCCACCATGGCGCTGCATCCGAGTGCCGCAGAAGAACTGGTCACAATGAAAGAGAAATGGCATCCGGCCGCCGAATAGTTGCGCCTGACGGCTCAAGAGACGATAACAAGAAAAAAGTATGGGTACGGATCATATGGGGCGGCTTGAGAAAAAGATTGCGCTGGTAACGGGTGCCGGGAGTGGATTTGGCCGGGCGATTTGCTTGGAATTCGGGCGTCAGGGTGCCCATGTTTTTGCCAGTGACCGCGACGATGACAGCAATCAGGAAACGGTCGATCTAATCAAAGAAGCGGGCGGCTCGGCCACGCCTCTCCATCTCGACGTTTGCGAGGTTAAAGATATTGCTGCAGCACTATCCACAATAGAGCAGGCGCATGGGCGGCTTGATGTCCTCGTTAACAATGCAGGCATTACCCAACGCGAAGACTTCCGGCACATCACGGACGAACAGTGGCACGAGATTCTGGATATCAATCTGACGGCTGCAATGCGTTTGTCACGCGATGGCCTGAAGCTGCTCACGGCGGCAGATGGTGCGTCCATCATCAATATTTCATCGATCATGGAAGGTGTGCACGTTCGCCAGCTTTCCGCCTATTCCACCACAAAGGCTGCAATCGCGGGGCTTTCGCGCAGCATTGCCGTTGAGTATGCGGCGTTCAATGTGCGGGTGAATTATATCTGTCCGGGGTACGCGGCGACGGCAATGACAGAACGTATCCTGCGAAATGAAGCCGTGCGCCAGGGCCTTGTTAACCGCACACCTCTGAAGCGGTTTGCTGCACCTGAAGACATCGCCAAGGCGGCCCTGTTTCTTGCAAGTGATGAGGCGTCCTTCATTACCGGAGAAGGTCTGACGGTCGACGGCGGGATGAACATCCAGCTCTAGTTTGCTGCGAGTGTCTCTTTGAGCAGTAGATCGACGACCGCTTTGAAGGCATCCTCTTCACTCATGCCTCTGGCTTTCGCCTCCTCAAAACAGGCCACTTGACGCTCGGCACTGGTGCCGCGCTTGATGATGGTCTTGGCATGATCAGTTTCCGCCACGCAGCCGAGCGCCTCGGCATCTTCAGCAATCAACTCAAGCAACTCGGCCATCAGATCTGCGCTCGGAATGAGCTCCCCGCGGCCAAAATCGACCAGGCCCTCTGTCGTGCCGTAGCGTTGGGCCCTCCAGCGGTTTTCGTTGACGAGGAACGGCGGATAGTACCGCCAGCGCTGGTTGGTGCGTCTTAGGCGATAGAGAAACCTGCAAATGCACTGAAACAGTGCGGCGATACAGATCGTGTCATCAAGCAGCGGGCAGACATCCGTCACCCGCATTTCGAGCGTCGGGAAACGTGCACTCGGACGCAGATCCCACCAGATCTTGGTGCCATCCTCGATGACCCCGGCTTTCACAAGTGATGCGACGGTACGCTCGTATTCACTGAAACTCACAAACTGCGGCGGCAGGCCAGTGCGCGGCAGTTCATCAAAAACCGACAGGCGATAGGATTTGAGGCCGGTCTGCTCGCCTTGCCAGAAGGGAGAAGATGTCGAAAGGGACAACAGGTGCGGCAGGAAATAGGCAGCCTGGTTCAGGATATCGATGCGCAGTTCGTCGTCGTCGATCCCGATGTGGACGTGCATCCCGCAAATGATCATTCGCCGGGCGACAACCTGCAAGTCCTTCGCGATGGTGTGGTAGCGTTCCTTGTCGGTATGGTGCTGGGTCGACCATTTTGCAAATGGATGCGTTGAAGCCGCCATGGGCGCGACACCAAACTCCGCCACGACTTCGGCCACAGTCTTGCGCAGGTGACGTAACTCCTCGCGTGCTTCGGCAACCGATTTGCAGACATCCGTTCCGATTTCTATTTGCGACTGCATGAATTCGGGGCTGACCTGGCCTTCAACAAGGGCGGCCTCGCACTTTTTCATCAACCCGTCCGGCAGCTCACTGACAAGGTCGCGCGTTTCGAGATCAACAAGGAGATATTCTTCTTCGACGCCGAGCGTGAAGCTTGGATCTTTGAGCGTCATTGGCGTCACCTTGGTGCGGACAATCGCGTCACACAATTTGCTTGAGAAAATCACCGACAAGATAGGCGACGCCCGCAGAAGCAAGCCCGATCAGGAGCGTCTCTGTTCCAGCACGTAGCCAATGTACCGGAGACCAGCGGCTTCGCAAGGAACCGATCAGGAAAAAGGTGAACGCCGCCATCATAACAGAGGTGAGAATGGTCGCTGGGATCCCGAAAGCAAACGGTGCTACAGGCAGGAAGCCGCAGGCAACAAAAGCAAGAAAAGTCATGAGGCCCGCTCTTGAGGGAGAACGCGTGATCGGCGGCAATCCGTGCTCTTCAGTCATCATGGTATCGATCCACCGCTCTTTTTCCGCTGTGATAACCTCGACGGCTGCCTCCAGCGTCTTGCCCTTGAACCCCTTGGAAGAAAAGATCTGCCGGATTTCTTCTCTCTCTCCGTCAGGAGCCGCTTCGATGTGGCGCTCCTCCATATGGCGGACGAGACTGTATTCCTCGATTTCGGCTTTTGTTCCGGAATAGTTGGCGGCCGCCATGGAAAATCCATCCGCCAGAAGGTTCGCCATTCCGAGAATGAGCAGGTACCGGTTTGACAGATCGGCACCGACGGCAGCAGCCACTATGGCAAACGTGGTGACCGTTCCGTCAATACCACCGTAAACCCAGTCACGCAGATAGCTGATCCTGGGTCCCTCCCGCAGCCGTCGGGCAATCTCCTGCGGGTCGTGAGAGTGTTCAAGAAAGGGCGTTACGGGCATGAGCGATATGTTCCTGATAGCGAGTGGTTAAGTGCACGTACTGGTCACAGTGTTACCGATGGCCTATATAGCGAACAAAGCTGGTTTGCGGGGTTCATTGGGGTCGCACATTGACCTACTTCAAGGTGCCTTCAGAAACTGCCCCTCGCAAATCCACGAGTTATTGGAGTCTTATGAGTCATGTCTGCATCCTGGTCCCCAGAAACCTGGCGTTCAAAGCCGATCGTTCAGGTCCCCGACTATCCCGATTTGGCGGCTCTCGAAGCCATTGAGAAGCAGCTCGGGACCTTTCCGCCGTTGGTATTTGCAGGTGAGGCACGTGAGCTTAAGCGTCAGCTCGCGAGTGTATCGCGTGGTGAGGCCTTCCTTCTCCAGGGTGGTGATTGTGCGGAAAGCTTTGCCGAGCACGAAGCTGACAATATCCGTGATTTTTTCCGCGTCTTCCTGCAAATGGCAGTCGTTCTGACGTTTGCAGGCGGTTGTCCTGTGGTGAAGCTCGGGCGGATTGCCGGCCAGTTTGCCAAGCCGCGTTCTTCACCAATGGAAAAGCAGGGTGACATAGAGCTTCCGAGCTATCGTGGCGATATTATCAACGATATTGAGTTTACCGAAAGCTCGCGCATTCCAGACCCCCAGCGGCTCCTGAAAGGGTATCGTCAGTCGGCGGCGACGCTCAATCTGCTACGTGCGTTGGCACAAGGCGGTTATGCCAATCTCAATCACGTGCACCAGTGGAACCTGGGCTTCCTCAAGGATGGTCCGGCGGAGAAGCACTATGAGGAGATTGCAGACCGGATTTCCGAGTGCCTCAACTTCATGCGTGCCTGCGGATTGACGCCTGAAAACACGCCGCAACTGAGTTCGACGGATGTGTTCACCAGCCATGAGGCGCTTCTGCTTGGTTACGAGCAGGCCCTGACCCGCATCGATTCCACATCCGGAGATTGGTACGCCACCTCCGGCCACCTTGTGTGGATCGGCGATCGCACTCGCCAACCCGATCATGCCCATGTGGAGTTTGCACGCGGCATCAAGAATCCGATCGGCATGAAGTGCGGGCCGTCACTTGATCCCGACGAGATGATCCGCGTCATTGATATTCTCAATCCTGAGAACGAAGAGGGGCGTATTACCCTGATATGCAGGTTCGGTGCCGACAAGTCCGCCGATCATTTGCCCGTACTCATCCGTGCAGTCGAGCGCGAAGGCAAAAATGTGGTGTGGTCCTGCGATCCGATGCACGGCAATACCATCAAGGCGGCGAATGGATACAAGACGCGTCCCTTCGATCTCATTCTGCAGGAGGTCGAGGCCTTCTTCGACATTCATCGCGCCGAAGGGACCCATCCTGGCGGCGTGCATCTGGAGATGACGGGTAAAAACGTAACCGAGTGCATCGGTGGTGCGCGTGAGGTTACGGAGACGGATCTGTCAGACCGTTACCACACCTATTGCGATCCCCGTCTCAATGCGGATCAGGCGCTGGAGCTTGCTTTCCTGATTGCCGACCGCCTGAAACGGGACCGCGCTGAACCTTCAACCGCTCGAAAATCAGCATCGGGCGGATGAGACGCGCAATTTGCCGTATTCCTGTTATGCGCCGGCGGCTCTTGCGAGCAGTTCCCGCGCGCCGGTAGTCTCGTCCCATGCCGCAAGACATCTCGGATAAGATTCGCATTACTCTCGCGCAACTGAACCCGATCGTGGGTGACATTGCCGGGAACGCTGAACGCGCGCGCGTCGCGCGCAGCACGGCGGCCGACCAAAAAGCCGATCTCGTCGTTTTCACTGAACTTTTCATTTGCGGTTACCCACCTGAAGATCTGATCCTTAAACCCGCATTTCGATCCGCTGCCCGTTTGGCGGTCGAGGCATTGGCAAAAGAAACTGCTGATGGCGGCCCGGCCATTCTCATCGGGACGCCTTGGGAAGAGGCGGGCGAGGTTTACAATAGCGTTGCATTGCTCGACGGAGGCGAAGTTGCAGCGGTTCGTTTCAAGACAGATCTGCCCAACTACGATGTATTTGACGAGAAACGGATATTTGCAGCGGGACCGATGCCGGGTCCCGTCAATTTTCGGGGTGTGCGGATCGGGGTTCCGGTCTGTGAAGACACCTGGCGTGAGGACGTCTGCGAGTGCCTGATTGAGACCGGTGCGGAAATGCTCGTCGTCGCCAACGGATCTCCATATGACTCCGGCAAAATGGATGTCCGCATGAATGTCGCAGCCGCGCGCGTCGCGGAAAACGGTGTTCCTCTTGTCTATGTGAACCAGGTTGGAGGGCAGGACGAGCTCGTTTTCGATGGTGCGTCCTTCATACTGAATAATGACAGCACGCTCGCCGTGCAATTGCCGGCCTGGCAGGAACAGATTGTACTATCTGAGTGGAACCGCGTGGATGGGGCGTGGCGCTGTGATCGGGGTGATCTGGCGACTGTTGAAGAAGGAGATGAGGCGAACTATGCGGCGTGTGTTTCCGGCCTCAGGGATTATGTGAACAAGAATGGCTTTCCTGGAGTTGTTCTTGGACTTTCCGGCGGTATTGATTCCGCCTTCTGTGCGGCTCTCGCCGTCGACGCGCTTGGGCCAGAAAAGGTTCATTGCGTCATGCTGCCTTACACCTACACGAGCAATGAAAGCCTTAGTGATGCTGCGGCTTGCGCCAAGGCGCTCGGAGTTCGCTATGACATCGTTCCTATTCACAAGCCTGTAGATGGATTTGAGGAGAGCCTTCAGCCGCTTTTCGACAGCCTTCCGCCGGGAACGGCTGAGGAAAACATTCAATCGCGAACGCGTGGAACGGTCCTGATGGCCATATCAAACAAGCTCGGTTCGATGCTGGTCACCACCGGCAACAAATCCGAAATGTCGGTGGGTTACGCGACCCTCTATGGCGACATGAATGGCGGCTTCAATCCGATCAAGGACTTGTACAAGTCCCAGCTCTATTCTCTCGCGCGCTGGCGCAACTCCAATACGCCGCGGGGAGGGCTTGGCCCAACGGGCATGGTCATTCCAGAGAATATCATCACCAAGGCGCCTACAGCGGAATTGAAGCCCGGGCAGACAGACCAGGACTCCCTTCCACCCTATGACGTGCTTGATGACATCCTTGAATGTCTGGTGGAGAAGGAGATGCCTCTTGCCGAGATTGCGGCACGTGGCCATGACAGGAAGACTGTCTCAGACGTGGCAAGAATGCTCTACCTGGCGGAATACAAGCGGCGGCAATCAGCACCCGGCGTTAAGATCACGCAGAAGAATTTCGGCCGCGACAGGCGCTATCCCATAACCAACAAGTTCCGCGAAACCATTTAGGCGGCAGCACAGTTCGAAAAATTACTGGGTCTGTTTGGGTTTATTCTTGTCGTCGGCAAATTGCGCGCCGCCACCCGGACCTTGAGCGTCCTGCGGCCCGGCTCCATCGGCTGAGGCCTTTTCGTTCGAAGACGCAATCTCGTTCGGATCATACTCGGCCGTTTTGCAGGAGCAGCCCTTCACATATTTTTTGCGGAAGCGCCACGCATTTGGGAGCTCGTTGTACGCTCGGCTGCCGTCCGCCGAAACCATCTGCTCGGCTTCCTCGCCGGGGTTGCGGTAAACGAACAATTCAGCCGGTGCAGCGCACTGCGACTGGCATTGCTGCGTGTCGCGCGAAAAGTTGCTTGGCAATGTGGAGAAGCTGACAGGGAAGTAATAGCCGTCACAGGAACGCACACACAACGTACGATAGGTTGCAAACTGTTCAATGCGTGATGTCTCAAGTCCGCGTCGCGGTGTGGACTCCCATTCTTCGAACCAGCGGAACAGTCCGCCACCACCGCCACGTCTGGCTTGCTGTTGACCCCGGGGGCTACAGCCCGCACGGGCCAAGGCTTCGGCCATGTCTGCCTGGCGCCTGTTGCGGCCGCCCCGTTGGGCCTGACGCTGTGTGTTCAGATGTTCCAGCTGCCGCCTTGCATCCTCGACCTGACGATGAAGCTGCACGCAACGCGGCGTGCGTACGAGCGATCTGCCGAAAATAAAGTTACTGCGGTAACAGCCTTGCCGTTCGGCCTTGGCCTGGGATGTCTGGTAGATGCGGTCGTATTTTCGGATTTCCCTTTGAAGCGCGGGTCCGCTGTTCCGGCCTTGCTGGCGGCGGACCCAGGCGTTTGCGAGCTGGTGTTCGAGCTGAGCGCAACGCAACTCCCGTTGAGACTGCTGACCGCCACCTTGATAACCGGGCTGCTGCTGCTGCGGCTGTGGGTAGGCCTGCTGGTAATTAGGCGGTGGCGTCTGATATCGCTGCTGAGGCTGTGGGTAGGGCGCCGGGTAGGGTTGCTGTGCGACCGCAAGAGACCATATCCCGGCGACGCCGAATACCGCGAGGCTGCCGGAAAGCGCCGCCAAAGCGCTGCCGCGGTTGCGGATCAGCACCATCCGCAGGTTCCTAATTGTGCGCTTCAATTGCAAAAACATCTCGCCGCTCATGACTTTCGCCAATTAGAGACTCATCTGATTATGGGGTCAATGCGGCACCAATACGTCGGTATCGGGCGCGGTTCAAGAAGGCTTTGATCACTTTATCTGACGATCTTTGGCAAAACACGCGTCCGGTCACATCTTGCATCTCCGACAGTGACGAGAGATATGTTGCGCATTCATGTTTGGAGGGGCGATGACACCTGGTCAGTTGGAAGATGCCGCGGCGCAAATACACACCGCACGCAGCGAGGGCAAGCTACTTGATGGCTTGGGCGAGCTCACACCACTAACTATGCAAGAAGGCTATGAAATACAGGACCTGTTTATGGCGTCCTGGAAGCAGCCTCTAAAGGGGTGGAAGGTTGGCGCAACCGCGCCGAAGGTCCAGGACGTATACGGTGTTGAAGAGCCGTTTTATGGACCGTTCTATGAAGCGGATACCTATTCATCGCCGGCGCGCCCCAAGGCGGCAGACTTCGGGCATTGCTGCATTGAATGTGAATTTGCATTCCGGTTTGCGAAAACCTTGCCGCCACGTCAGGAAAAATACAATCGGGAAGAAATTCTTGATGCGGTTGGCGTACTGATTCCGGCCTTTGAGTTGATCTCGCCACGATTTGATACGCTGTTGCAGGACCGCGTTGCGCTGGCGGCGGCAGATTGCGGGCTCAACGGGGGTTTTGTTCTGGGTGAACCTTTTGAAGCGTGGCGTACGCTCGATCTTGCAGCGCATCAGGTCAGATTGACCTTGGATGGAACGCAAATTGCCGAAGGCACGGGTGGCAACGTGCTGGGACATCCATTCAATGTGCTCGACTGGCTGGTGAACACGCTGTCGGATCGTGGGCTCGGACTGAATGCCGGCGAGGTCGTTTCGACCGGCACGTGCACTGGGTTTCACACTATTGAGCCGGGCCAGAGGGCAGTAGCGGATTATGGAAGCGTTGGCCGCATTGAGGTGGCGTTTGTCTGAGGCAGCTGATCCAGGAAAATGGCAAACTCCTTGACCTGCTGATCCTTCTTCATCATTGTCGTCACCATGACGGAGCCCACGCGTATACCTGTTGCTATCATTTGCAGCATTATTATTTGCGCCTAGCAAAAAGCTGGCGCGGCCGTTCTCCCGTATTTTTCGTAAATCGCAGTTCTGAACGCCCCGCCAGCCGGAGACGGATTGTTGGAACTCAAACTCTATAACACGCTGTCCGCCGGGAAAGAGGCATTCACACCGCTGGATCCCGCAAATGTGCGCATGTATGTGTGCGGGCCGACCGTGTACGACTATGCCCATATCGGCAACGCCCGCCCTGTAATCGTTTTCGACGTCCTCTACCGCTTGTTGCGTCACGTCTATGGGGCCGATCACGTCACCTACGCGCGCAACATCACGGACGTGGACGACAAGATCAATGCGCGGGCGGCGGAAGAGGGTGTCGCCATCAACGAGATCACGGCGCGCACGACCAAGCAATTTCACGATGATATCGCGGCACTCGGCGTTTTGCCGCCGAGCATCGAACCGCGTGCAACTGATCACATCGACCAGATGAAAGTGCTGATTGAACGACTGGTTGAGAATGGTCACGCTTATGCGGCAGAGGGTCATGTGCTCTTCGACGTGCCCTCCATGCCCGACTACGGGAAGCTGTCGAAACGCTCCACAGATGAGATGGAAGCGGGCGCACGCGTTGAAGTCGCCCCATACAAGAAAGATCCAATGGACTTTGTCCTATGGAAGCCGTCGAAAGAAGGGGAGCCTGCATGGGAGAGCCCGTGCGGAATTGAAATGCCCGGACGGCCAGGTTGGCACATTGAATGCTCGGCCATGTCGGCGGAGCATCTGGGCGAGGTTTTCGACATTCATGGCGGTGGCATAGATCTTGTTTTCCCCCACCATGAAAACGAAATAGCGCAATCGCGGTGCTGCTTCGATACGCCCATGATGGCGCAGGTGTGGATGCACAATGGCTATCTGCAGGTGGAAGGACAGAAGATGTCGAAATCGCTCGGCAACTTCATCACCATCCATGATCTGTTGAAAGAGTGGCCGGGTGAAGCAATCCGTCTGGCCATGCTCACCACCCATTACCGTCAGCCATTCAACTGGACAGAGGCAGGTGTGCGGGAAGCCAAGCGCACGCTCGATCACTGGTATCAGTTAACCGAAGATGCAGAGCCGGGATGCGCTTTGTGCGCTGACGTGCTTCAAGCACTTGGGGATGATCTCAACACACCAAAGGCTCTAGCCGCCATGCATGAACTCCGGAGAGAGGCAGCAAACGGACAAAAGGGCGCCGCGGCATGTCTGAAGGCAAGTGCGCAATTCATGGGGCTGCTCGGCCAGAGCACTCAGGAATGGAGCGGCTGGAAGCCCGCATCGGTTGAGATCGATGAAGAGCATGTGGAGGGTCTGATCGCAGCGCGTCTTCAGGCGCGACAGTCAAAAGATTTTACCGAAGCTGACCGCATTCGTGATGAACTTGCAGGCATGGGCATTGCTCTCAAGGACGGGCCCGAAGGGACCACATGGGAAATCGCACGATGAAAGATCTGATCAACAAAAAGGACCTGCCTTTTCCAAGTCATTGGAAGGGATATGTGGCCATCAAGTTTGTCGTGCTGATCTTGGCCATTGCGCTGGCGTTCCACCTTGCAGGCGTAATCTAGGGGCACGTCATGGGCAAACGAGAACGTCTCTACCTGTTCGACACGACGCTGCGTGACGGCGCGCAGACCATCGGCATCGACTTTTCGCTGGAGGACAAATTGCTTATTGCCGAGACGCTCGATGCTCTCGGAATTGACTATGTGGAAGGGGGGTATCCCGGTGCCAATCCGGTCGATACGGCTCTGTTCGGCGAAAGCCGAAATTTCAAAAACGCGCGGTTGACTGCTTTTGGCATGACCAAGCGGTCAGGGCGCAGCATTTCAAATGATCCTGGCTTTCAGGATTTGCTCCAAGCGGAGTGCGATGCGATTTGCCTGGTGGCCAAGACCTGGGACTATCACGTGCGGGTGGCGCTTGGCATCACCAACGAGGAAAACCTCTCCGCAATTTCAGAATCGGTCAAGGCGATCGCGGATGCGGGCCGCGAGGCGATGCTCGATTGCGAACACTTCTTCGATGGCTTCAAGGCGGACAAGGACTATGCGCTCGCATGCGCGAAGGCGGCCTTCGATCAGGGCGCGCGTTGGGTGGTGCTGTGCGACACCAACGGCGGTACGCTGCCAAGCGAGATGGAAGAAATTATCAGCGAAGTCGTGAAAGTGGTTCCCGGCGATCACCTTGGCATCCATACGCACAATGATACCGAAAATGCCGTTGCAAATACGCTCGCCGCAGTTCGTGCCGGCGTGCGGCAAATCCAGGGCGCGCTTAACGGTCTTGGGGAGCGTTGCGGCAATGCCAACCTCACATCGATCATCCCCACACTCATGCTGAAATCGGAATTCGCAGACCGTTACGACACCGGCGTTGGCCCACATCAGCTGCGCATGCTGACGCATGCATCACGCCTGCTTGATGAAATACTCAACCGCGCTCCTGATCGCCAGGCGCCTTATGTGGGCGAAGCGGCTTTCGCGACCAAGGCGGGTATCCATGCCTCGGCCATCATGAAAGAGCCCGAGACCTACGAGCACGTTGCCCCTGAACTTGTCGGTAACGAGCGCCGGTTATTCGTTTCTGATCAGGGTGGCCGCTCAAACATACTGGGCGAGCTTGAGCGCATCGGCATCAAGGCGCAAAAGGAGGACCCAAAACTTGGCCTCCTTCTTGAAGAGGTTAAGCAGCGCGAAGCAACGGGCTATGCCTATGAGGGTGCGGATGCGTCATTTGAGCTTCTGGCCCGGCGCACGCTTGGCAATGTGCCACGTTTTTTCGAAGTGGACAGTTTCCGCGTCATGGTCGAACGCCGCCACAATGCGGTTGGCGATCTTGTCACCATGTCAGAGGCGACGGTTAAGGTGCATGTGAACGGTTCAACCATGATGAGCGTGGGCGAGGGCAATGGGCCGATCAATGCGCTCGACACGGCACTGCGCAAGGATCTCGGAAAATACCAGGACTACATCGACGATCTTGAACTGGTTGACTACAAGGTCCGGATTCTGACAGGCGGCACCGACGCGGTGACCCGTGTTCTGGTCGAAAGCCGCGACGGTGGGGGCAACCGCTGGTTCACAGTGGGCGTGTCACCGAACATCGTTGATGCGTCTTTCGAGGCGCTTCTCGATTCCATAAATTACAAGCTGATCCGCGACGGCGCGCCCGCACCGTAGCGTCTGCCAGCGAAAATATTTCTCACACTCTGGGAGACAAGATCCTACAGTTGCCGAACGCGCGCGACTCGTGCTGCGTGTGAAAGGCCGGGGCTGTGTTCATCAAGATTTTGGCAAGTGACGCGGAGACGCAATCGACGCGTGCGATCAATTGCATGCTGGTCGCGACCGCGCTCGTCTCACTCAATGATGCACTCGTAAAATTGCTGGCCACCTCTTATCCGGTCGGGCAGGTGTTGTTTCTGCGAGGGCTTTTTGCACTGCCGTGGATTGTGCTGCTGGCCATCCTCACCGGTGGTCTCGACAGGCTCAAGGTCAAGAATATCCGCGGCCAATCCTTGCGGGCAGTTTTCGTTGTCGGCAGTTCGTACCTTTTCGTAAACGGGCTTCTTCACCTATCGCTTGCAGACGCTATTGCCGTCACCTTTACAGGCCCTCTTTTTATTACCGCAATGGCGCCCTTTGCTCTTGGTGAGCAAGTCGGCTGGCGGCGATGGCTGGCTGTCCTGATCGGTTTTGCAGGTGTGCTTTTCATGGTCCGGCCGGACGGCGACGTAATCCAATGGGCCGTCCTGTTCCCGCTTGGCGCTGCTTTGTGTGGAAGCACACGCGATCTCATTACGCGGCGCATTTCACAAACGGAAACCAGCATCGCCGTGCTGTTCTTTACGACCTGCACCGTTGTCACTGTTTCACTGTTGACGCTTCCGTTCGGTTGGTCGGCCATCAGGCTGGAGGATATGGGACTCTTTGCGGCAAGCTCGCTGCTTGTGGCAGGTGGTCAGTATATGATGATCGAGGCGTTTCGGCATGGTGAGGCAGCTCTGGTTGCGCCTCTCAAATACACTTTCATGATTTGGGCGGTCCTGTTCGGTTATCTTTTCTTCGGCGATCTGCCGGATGTTTGGACCGTTGTCGGCACGCTGACCGTTGCCGTTGCCGGCTTGTATGTCCTGCAGCGTGAGATGCGAGTGACGAAACGCCCGTTGTCAGCCGGTCCGCGGCCGCCTGCGCGCTAGAGAGCCCTGCGAAGCCCATCAGAATTTTTCAGGCGAAATCAGATCGCGTTCAGAGTCCAGCGTCGCTGCAACAAGGTTGCGCACCACGGGAATGACATCCTCAACGTTCTTCACCGCCGTGAGATGAACCTCCAGTCCGGGGCGGATGAAGGCTTCACGACGCATATGTTCGATAAGTGACAGAAACGGCGCCCAGAATTCCTTGATATCCATCAGAACGCAAGGTTTTGAGTGCTGGCCCAATTGCGACCAGGTGAGCTGTTCAACCAACTCCTCGAGCGTTCCGACGCCGCCTGGTAAAGCGACAAAAGCATCGGATTTTTCGAACATGACTTGCTTTCGCTCATGCATGGAGTGGGTCACAATCAGTTCCTGCACGTCCTTGAGCATCAACTCTTGCTGGCTCAGGAACTCGGGGATGATGCCGGTCACATAGCCGCCTGCATTCATTACACTGCGTGCAATTTCCCCCATCAATCCGATACTGCCGCCGCCATAGACCAAGCCGATATTCGCCTCGGCCAAAGCCACGCCAAGCGCACGAGCAGTTTGTGCATAGACCGGGTTGCGGCCGTTGCCGGAGCCACAATAGACGCAGATGTTTTTTAACGTGTTTTGCATGGGCGCATCTGGCATCGCAGCCATCAGGGCGTCAAGGTTTTGAATGTGTGTGGTGAGATTTCCACTCGGGTTCGTGCCGCTGGAAACCGGTCAAGCTTGCCGTATCATCGGGGTAAGACTATTTCTAAAGGCAAGGGGCAGAGGTGACGGACTTCCGCCCCTTGTTTTTTGTCGAATGTTTTTTCGCGCGCAGAAGGTCATGGACCAACAAGACGACAGTAACAGGAGACTGGACATCCTCGACGCTCGAGCCGGTCACTTTCACGTCCTGCGTGAGCTGCTTCCGTTCGTCTGGCTTAAGGACAGGCCGGATTTGAAGCTCCGGGTTGTGCTCGCGTTCATTGCGCTTGTTGCCGCCAAAATTGTCACTGTCGCGGTTCCTTTTGCCTACAAGGATGCGGTCGATTGGCTGACAAACAGTGCAAGCGGTGCGGAGGCGGTGTCCCTATCGCCGGTTGCGCTTGCTGCCGTACCGGCGATGCTGATTGTCGCTTACGGGGTCGGGCGCGTGATGATGATCGCGTTTGCACAGCTCCGCGACGTTCTGTTCACCAGGGTCGGGCAGAACGCGGTCCGCCTGCTGGCGAACCGGACGTTCCAGCACCTCCACGAATTGTCTCTACGATTCCATTTGGAGCGCCGCACCGGCGGTCTTAGCCGTGTTATCGAGCGTGGCATCAAGGCGGTTGAACTCATCATCCGCATGACGATCCTGAACTCGATCCCGACCATCATCGAGGTCGCGCTAATCGCGGTCCTGATGGCGGTCTATTTCGGCTGGCAGTTCCTTGCCATCGTTTTTGCGACAATGGTGATCTATGTGTGGTTCACCTTCAAAGCCAGCGAATGGCGCATCGAAATTCGCCGCGACTGGAATGAGGCGGACACGGATGCAAATTCCAAGGCGGTCGACAGCCTGCTCAATTATGAGACAGTCAAATATTTCGGCAACGAAGGCCTTGAGTTGCGGCGCTTTGACGTGTCCATGGCGAAATATGAGAACGCCGCAGTCAAGACATTCTATTCCCTCGGCATTCTGAATTCGGGTCAGGCGCTGATCTTCAGCACCGGTCTCACTGCGTGCATGTATCTGGCTGCGCGCGGTGTTGTGGCGGGAACGCTGACCGTCGGTGACTTCGTCTTGGTCAATGCACTTTTGATTCAACTGCATCAACCGCTCAATCTGTTGGGCATGGTTTATCGCGAGGTGAAACAGGGGCTGGTTGATCTGGAGAACATGTTCGCGCTCCTCGATCAGAAGCCCGAAATCGTCGACGCGCCTGATGCCAAGCCACTGGATGTCTCAAAAGGTCGTATCGAGTTCAAGGATGTTTCCTTTGCCTACGATCCCGACCGCACAATTCTCAAACATGTGAGTTTCGATGTTCCCGCAGGAAAAATGGTGGCTATCGTCGGACCGTCGGGCGCGGGCAAATCAACCATCTCGCGAATTCTGTTCCGGTTTTATGATGTGTCGGGCGGACAAGTGCTCATTGACGGACAGGATATTCGCGACGTGACCCAGGCGTCTCTTCGTGAGTCCATCGGCATGGTTCCGCAGGATACTGTGCTCTTCAACGATACCATCGACTACAACATACAGTATGGCGCGCCCGCCGCATCTCAGAAGAAGGTTCGAGAGGCGGCAAAGCTGGCGCAAATTGATGATTTCATCATGACCCTTCCGCAGAAATACGACACCATGGTGGGTGAGCGTGGGCTGAAGCTTTCAGGCGGGGAAAAGCAGCGCGTCGCGATCGCCCGCACGATATTGAAAAGCCCGCCTGTCCTCATGCTTGATGAGGCGACATCTGCGCTCGACAGTTATACGGAGAAAGAGATACAGGAATCGCTTGAACGCGTTGCACGCGACCGTACCACGCTGGTGATTGCGCACCGTCTTTCCACGGTAGTGCATGCTGACAACATTATCGTTCTGGAGAAGGGTGAAATCGTTGAGCAGGGCACTCATGCCGAGCTTTTGCAGGAGGGTGGTCTTTACGCCGGTATGTGGCATCGTCAGAGAGAGGCCGATGAGGCACGCGAAAAACTTGCGACCGTGCTCAGCGATGAGGCAGAACTGGAAATTGCCGCAGAGGAAGTGAAACCCATTGTGCCTGCCAGCTGATATTCACTGCGTGCAGCCACGGTGGAAGACAGAATTCGGGAGAAGAATTTGCAGGATAACCGTTCGCTGATCGACACGATTATGTCGATATTCGTCCCCATTCACAGGGATGGTTACAAATTTGTGGTTGGTTTTGCCGTCGTCACCCTGATCCTGATCAAGGTTTCCGAACCGCTTGGCTGGTTCGGGATTTTGGCGACGATATGGTGTGCCTATTTCTTTCGCGACCCAGAGCGTTTCCCGCCGGATCGATCAAATGTCGTGGTGGCAGCAGCCGATGGCCGTATCAGTGCTATCGAGAGTATGACGCCGCCCAAGGAGCTCGATCTCGATGACGAGAAGCGCGTCCGCATCTCGATCTTCCTGTCGGTCTTCGATGTACACATCAATCGCGCGCCGGTTGCGGGGAAAATCAGAAAACTGGAGTATGTTCCCGGCAAGTTTCTGAATGCCGAGCTGGACAAGGCCAGCGAGGAAAACGAACGCCAGTGCCTGACGCTGGAAACGGACAAAGGAGTCCGGGTCGGCTGCATTCAGATTGCCGGACTGATTGCCCGGCGTATCGTGACATTTGTGAATGAGGGGGATACCGTATCGGCGGGAGAGCGCTTCGGCCTGATCCGTTTTGGCAGTCGCACTGATGTTTATCTGCCGCCGGGTTGCGAACCATTGGTCAAAGTCGGTCAGACTGCAATTGGCGGAGAAACCGTACTTGCCGATTTGCGCGCCGAAGACGGCTAGGTCATGGATATTGGATGAAGTTGGGCAGTGCGGGCAATTGCCGCGCGAACAGTCAAAGTTATGAATCACGTATTCCCGCCGTTCGAGCCTGAGAACCCAGCAAGCTCGAAGAAAAAACCGCGCAAGCACCGCGCCATAGGGTTTCGCGGCCGCGAGGTTCCTATTCGCATCCTTATTCCGAGCATGTTTACGCTGTTGGCACTGTGCGCCGGTCTCACCGCAATTCGTATGGCGATCGAACACCGCTTTGACGTGGCAATTGCCGCGATTGTGCTCGCTGCAGTTCTCGATGCGCTCGATGGACGGGTAGCCAGATTGCTCAAGGCTTCGTCGCGGTTCGGAGCGGAACTGGATTCTCTTGCAGATTTTGTAAATTTTGGTGTGGCGCCAGCGATCATCGTCTTTACCTGGGCGCTCGATGGCCTGCGCAGCATGGGCTGGATCGTGGTGCTGGTTTTTGCGGTTTGTGCCGCGCTTCGCCTTGCCCGGTTCAATGCCGCCCTGGACGCTGACGAGCCGGACTGGAAGGGTGATTATTTTGTCGGTGTGCCCGCACCGGCGGGCGCACTCATTGTGATGTTTCCTCTTTATCTTGATGGAATTGGCATTCCAGGCGTGCAGTCGTTTACACCTGTGATTCTGGCTTACACATTGGGCATAGCGCTTCTGATGGTCAGCTTCGTGCCAACCTATTCGGGTAAGCTCTTCGGCCAGCGCATCGCACGGGAGTATGTGCTGCCCGTGTTTATCCTCGGTGCCTTGTTCGTCGCGGTTCTGCTGACTTATCCCTACGTCACCATGGTGGTTGGGACGGTGGCATATCTGTGCGTCATACCATTGAGTTTCATGAATTATCAGAGGCAACAGACTGAAGTTGCCCGTTCAGTGAAAACGCAGAATGGATCCAAAAAAAGAGGCAGAAAACCGCCTGCCGAGCAGCCAGGCGCGGATGCCTGATACAAGGAGGCAAGTGGTTTCAGATATGGACGCTCAGGTCGAAATAAGGAAGACGCCCATCGGCAGGTTGGATGAGTTGCCACGCAGTCGGCTGATGTCATCTGAAACACCTCTTGAGAGTATGGCGAATTTGGCTCAGCAACTTGGGCCCGCTCATCTTCTTGTAAAGCGAGACGATCAGACGGGGCTTGCCTTTGGCGGCAACAAGGTGCGGCAGCTCGAATATTATATTGGTGAAGCGGAAGCGGAGGGGGCAGATACAATCCTCATTACCGGGGCCGTGCAGTCAAACTTTGTAAGACTGGCCGCGGCGGCAGCCCGAACAAAGGGAATGGATTGCCATATCCAGCTTGAAGACCGTGTTCCCAAAAACGATCCGATTTACCGCAGTTCGGGCAACGTCCTGATCGACAAAATTCTGGGGGCAACCCTCCACGCCTATCCCCATGGCGAGGACGAGACGGGCGCAGATGCCAATCTGGCGAAGATCGCACAAGGCCTGGAAGCGGAAGGAAAGAGTCCATACATCATCCATCTTGCAGCTGGCCACGCGCCGCTTGGCGCATTGGGCTATGTGGATGCCGCGCGCGAACTTGTTGCACAATGCGCGATGGCGAACATCGATTTGAATGAGGTGGTGCTCGCGTCGGGTAGCGGTCACACCCATGGCGGGATGCTGTTCGGCCTGAAGGCGCTCGGCCACACTGCGCGAGTTACCGGCGTTTGCGTACGCCGTGATGCGAAACAACAATTCGAGCGGATTTCAACGCGCTGCAAGGAAATTGCCGATCTCCTGGAGATGGACCTGGTTGTCGATGAAGAGGATATCATCCTGACGGACGCGTATTTGGCGCCAGGCTATGGTCGCCTCAACGATGACGTGATTTCCGCGATGCGAATGGCTGCGGAGTCTGAAGGCTTGATCACAGATCCGGTTTATACGGCCAAAGCCATGTGTGGTTTTCTCGAACGCGCCAGGGCAGCCGAAGAAGGCCAGACAATCCTGTTTGTGCACACAGGCGGAACGCCCGCTTTATTCGGATATGAGCGGGAACTGACGGCTGCCTTCGACGCCTCGGCCTAGCTACGACGCTCTTTCAAAGAGAATTAGAACGGACGCCTGATGCGTGGGCGCGGAACGGTTCGCCTTAGCTTGCGACCCAGGGAACGTCCGCGAGGCACAACGCGTTTGCGCAACAGCCGTCCGCCGAGCAGATCGGCATGCCTCAGTCGGACCTTCGGAGAAATTCGCAACTGCCGTCCAATGAACGGGAAGGCCAGGCCAAGATCAACATGGGAGAAAAATGTTCCATCCCACTTTCTGGGGTCAGAAATGATGCCGTTACGGCGAATGTGAAGGAAATACCCCTTGCGGTTAAGCCGTTTGCATGTCCGCGTCGAATTGCAGACATCGATCTCGCCATCGAGCAGCAACAGAGCAATCTCTCCGTTTTCGTCGACGAAGCCGTCAAACGTCGTGCCCCGAACACCGATCGTTGAAACCGGCGTTTTGATGGTGTAGGCGCTTTTTGCACTTTTTCCGGTTACGAAACGAAAGGCTCCCTTGGTGGCATTGATAACGACTTCGCCATCCTTCTTGTTTGGGTCGTAGATGAAGGAGTCGAGTGTTATTTCGGACTTCGGGCCAACCGCCAGCTTGGTTTCATCCTCAAGAATTAGTTCCGCCTCGCTCTTGTCCGCTGTGGCGATCAGCTCATTTTGGTGAATTTTGTCACCTTTCTTGAGCTTTCGCGCGGCGCTTTCCATCGTGCCTGTAACATTTTCCTTGATGCGCTCAGCGTGACCGATTTGGTTAGGCTGTGGGGCTGAAGATGCTGGAACAGCAAGCGTAATTCCTATAAAGAAAACAGTGATATAAGCGCGCATGGTGCTCCTATCTATGGACAAGAATTTGGCCTTTTTCAGGAAAAATGCCTGGTAGTGGTATGCCGCTTCCGATGCGATGTATCTGCGTATATAGGTATTCATTCCGGCTGCGCCAATTTGACAAGCGCTGCCCGTCCAGGTTTGTGCTAGGACGCACAACCCGTTAAGTCAGTCGGGAGTTTTGACTGCAGAGGTGCAATTGCCGCCGTATGATGACCTGCTGGCCCGCGCACGGACGTTTTTTCCATGACACATGCTCTTTCCACCTATCTGCGGCAACTTGAAGCTGAGAGCATTCATATCCTTCGCGAGGTCGTCGCCGAGTTCAATAAGCCGGTCATGCTCTATTCGATGGGTAAGGACTCCGCTGTCATGCTTCATTTGGCGATGAAGGCATTCTATCCCGGAAAACCACCTTTTCCTCTTCTCCACGTCGACACCACGTGGAAATTCAAGGAAATGATCACGTTCCGTGAGGAGACAGCGAAACGTTCGGGGCTGGATCTCATCGTTCATGTCAATGAAGAGGGCGTGCGGGAGAATATCAGCCCATTCACACATGGCAGCGCACTATTCACTGACGTTATGAAAACCCAGGCATTGAAACAGGCGCTTGATGCACATGGTTTCGACGCGGTGTTTGGCGGTGCCCGAAGAGACGAAGAGGCGTCCCGCGCAAAGGAGCGTGTATTCTCTTTCCGCGACGGATCCCATGGGTGGGATCCGAAAAACCAGCGTCCCGAACTTTGGCACACCTACAACACGCGCGTCCGCAAGGGGGAGAGCATTCGTGTGTTTCCTCTGTCAAACTGGACCGAGCTTGATATCTGGAGCTACATCCATCTGGAGGAAATCCCCGTCGTGCCCCTCTATTTCGCGGCACTTCGTCCTGTGGTGGAACGTGATGGTATCCCAATCGTGGTTGACGATGGTCGTATGCCGCTGCGTGACGGGGAAACACCCGAGAGTCGACTGGTGCGCTTTCGATCGCTGGGATGCTACCCGCTAACGGGTGCGATTGAATCTGAAGCAGCTACCATTCCGGATATTATCGGTGAACTCATGGCTTCTCGGCTTTCTGAACGTCAGGGCCGTGTCATCGACCACGACCAATCCGAATCCATGGAGCACAAGAAGCAGGAAGGGTATTTCTGATGCCCAAACTGACAGTGGTTCACCCTGAAAAAGAACAGGATAGCGGAGAGGTCGAAGCGTTGCTTGCGCAGGAATCGGGTAAGGACCTGCTTCGGTTTCTGACCTGCGGCAGCGTCGGTGATGGCAAAAGCACGCTGATCGGTCGGCTGCTCTATGACTCCCAACTTGTCTGTGAAGATCAGATCGCCGCTCTTGAACCGGGTGCCGGGAAGGCCGGCGCAAAGGGCGAGATTGATCTCGCCAGGCTGGTGGATGGGCTTCAGGCAGAGCGCGAACAGGGCATCACTATCGATGTTGCGTACCGCTATTTTGCTCGTTCGAAACGGAAATTCATTGTTGCCGACACACCCGGCCACGAGCGCTACACCCGCAACATGGCAACGGGGGCATCCAATTGCAATTTTGCGGTTCTGCTTGTAGACGCGAGCAAGGGTATCATCACCCAAACACGGCGCCATTGCTGCATTCTGAATTTGCTTGGCATCCGAAAGATAGCACTCGCCGTAAACAAGATGGACCTGGTGGATTACTCCAGGGATCGGTTTGATGCGATCGTGGCCGAATTCACTGAATTCTCCCAAACGCTCAATTTTGAAGATGTTACGGCGATACCCGTGTCAGCCGCCAAAGGCGACAATATCCTCAACACAAGCAAGCAAATGGACTGGTATCACGGCCCGACTTTGATGGCCCATCTGGAGACGGTGGATGTGGCATCTGACCGAACCGAGCAACCATTCCGGATGCCTGTGCAGTGGGTGAACAGGCCCAACTCGGATTTCCATGGATTCGCGGGGACGGTTAAGAGCGGCATGGTGAGAAGAGGCGATGAGATTGTGGCGCTCCCGGGTGGCAAGCGGACAACCGTCGAACGCATTGTGACCTATGACGGTGATCTTGACGAGGCGCAGGCCGGTGACGCCATAACCCTGACGCTCGCTGATGAGATCGATGTTTCTCGTGGTGATGTGCTGTCGGGCACGGATGCCGAGGCGGAAGTGTCGGATCAGATCGCCACGCATCTGATCTGGATGGATCAGAACCCGATGTTGCCGGGGCGGAGCTACATTCTCAAGACCGGCAACCAGACTGCGACAGCCTCTATTTCCACACTCAAATACAAGCTCAACGTCGATAGTCTGGAGCATCAGGCGGGCACGAACCTGGAGCTCAATGAACTCGGTTTTTGCAACCTGTCGCTCAATCGACCTCTGGTATTTGACCCTTACAAGCAAGACCGCGAAATGGGTGGTTTTGTCCTCATCGATCAGCTGACCAATGCGACGATCGGCGCTGGCATGATCGAATTCGGGTTGCGCCGCGCCACCAACATCCAATGGCAATCGCTGGAGGTCGGGAAAGGCGTCCGGGCGGAACTCAAGGGGCAGAAGCCCTGCGTGCTCTGGTTCACCGGTCTGTCCGGATCGGGTAAATCGACGGTTGCGAGCCTGTTGGAAAAACAGCTCCATGGCTCGGGGCGCCATACCTATTTGCTTGATGGCGACAATGTCCGCCATGGCCTCAACAAGGATCTGGGATTTACAGATGTCGACCGGGTGGAGAATATCCGCCGCGTTGCCGAGACAGCGAAGTTATTCGTCGATGCGGGCCTCATCGTCATGGTATCCTTCATTTCGCCTTTCCGTTCGGAACGGCGCATGGCGCGCGAACTTCTTGGCGACAATGAGTTTTTGGAAATCTTCGTGGACACGCCCCTGGAGATTTGCGAGGAGCGTGATCCCAAGGGGCTCTACAAAAAAGCTCGAGCAGGCGAGATCAAAAACTTTACCGGAATCGATTCCACATACGAGGCGCCTGAGCGTGCCGATATCGTCTTGGAAAGCGGTAAATTTTCTCCCGATGAACTGGTCTCGACTTTGGTAACGACCCTTCGGGAAAAGGGTTATATTTAGATCCATCGTCCATAGTCGTGATCTAGAGGACACTGTTGCCGCATCACATAAGGTTAAGGCTGTGTCCAACAGGTCTGGAGTCACGGCGGCACTGCCGGTATAAAGCGGTCACCTGTTGGGGCGTCGTATAATGGCATTACGCTCGGTTCTGGTCCGAGATATCGGGGTTCGAATCCCTGCGCCCCAGCCAAACCGAAATTTCCGCACACGGCCGCGCGGTTTGCCGGAGTTGAGCAGATTTCATGAAGTTCAACCCCGCATGGATTTTGTTTTTTGTCGGCGCATTGCCCCTGTTGGCGGCCTACTATCCGCTCAAAGAGGCACTGCCACCGTGGGCTTTTGTGATTTGCTGTGTTGTCTATCTTTTTTGCGTTCGAATTATATCTGACCGGCTGGCCAGCAAGTTGATTTCCGGCCGATCCGAAGACAAAGGGCATCAAGACGGTGAAAGAGATTGACGAGGGGATAACCGAAGGTCCCAGTAATTTTGTCCGCGATATTGTCAAAGCCGATCTCGGGGATGACCGGATCAAATCGGTTGTGACCCGTTTCCCGCCCGAACCCAATGGCTATCTGCATATAGGCCACGCGAAGTCGATCTGTCTGAACTTTGGTCTGGCGCAGGAATTCAGCGGATGTTGCAACCTGCGCTTTGACGACACCAATCCCGCCAAGGAAGAGCAGGAATACATCGATGCGATTCAGCAGGACGTGCGCTGGCTCGGTTTCGACTGGGGCGAACATCTCCATTACGCCTCCGACTATTTCGAGCAGCTTTATGAGTGGGCTGAGCACCTCATTGGCGAAGACAAGGCCTATGTCGATGACCTCTCCGCCGAGGAGATGCGAGAATATCGCGGAACGCTGACCGAACCCGGCAAGGACAGTCCGCATCGAGATCGCAGCCGCGAAGAAAATCTGGACCTGTTTCGCAAAATGAGAACAGGCGCCTTCAAGGAAGGCGAACGCGTCTTGCGCGCGAAGATCGATATGGCCTCAGGCAATATCAATCTGCGCGATCCCGTGCTGTACCGAATTCTGCATCAGCCTCATCCGCGAACTGGAGACAATTGGCACATCTATCCCACCTATGATTTTGCCCACGGACAGTCCGACGCGATCGAACAGGTCACGCACTCGGTATGCACGCTTGAATTTGCCGATCACCGGCCGCTCTATGAATGGCTGCTCGAAAACATCCCCGTACCCGCGAAACCAAAACAGTATGAGTTCTCACGTCTGAATTTGGGCCATACCGTGCTGTCGAAGCGTGCGCTCATCCAACTGGTGGAGGAGGGGCGTGTGAAGGGGTGGGATGATCCGCGTATGCCGACGATTTCCGGCCTAAGGCGCCGCGGTATTCCTGCCGCCGCAATCCGTGACTTCTGCGCGCGCATTGGTGTGACCAAGCAGGAGAACGTTATCGAGATGGCGCTTCTGGACTTCTGCGTACGCGAATTGCTGAACAAACAAGCGGAGCGCCGCATGGCGGTGCTCGATCCGCTGAAGGTAATCATTGAAAACTATCCGGAGGGACAGTCCGAAGAGCTTGAGGCGATCAACAATCCGGAAGATGAAACGGCGGGCAAGCGCAATGTTCCATTTTCCCGGGAGCTTTATATCGAGCGCAGTGACTTCATGGAGGATCCACCGAAAAAGTTCTTCCGTCTTGCGCCAGGACGTGAGGTCAGGTTGCGCTACGCCTATTTCGTCACGTGCAATGAAGTGATCAAGAACGACGCCGGCGAAGTCATCGAACTGAGATGCACCTACGATCCAGAAACGCGGGGCGGCAATGCACCGGACGGGCGCAAGGTCAAAGCCACGATCCACTGGGTCTCCGCCGAGCATGCTGTTGCTGCTGAAATCCGGCAGTATGAACCGCTTTTTCTCGATGAGGAGCCGGATATCAAGGAAGGGCTTGAACGGGCGCTCAATCCGGAGTCGCTGAAAGTCCTGACCAATTGTCGGCTGGAACCGTCGTTGCGGGATGCGGCACTTGGCGTTCCTGTGCAATTTGAGCGATTGGGCTACTTCTGCCTGGATCCGGACTCCAGCGATCAAAAGTGCGTCTTCAATCGTGTCGTTGCTCTGCGTGATACATGGGCGAAAGTCAAAGCTAAGGCGTAGCGATCGCAGGCTTGTGGTCAGGTGATGACTGACTGACCGAAAGGAGAGAGTAAGCGTGAAAATCGGGATGATCGGCGCAGGGTATGTCGGGCTTGTCTCAGCAGCCTGTTTCGCAGAATTCGGCTGGTCGGTCGACTGCGTGGACCAGGATCAAGAGCGCGTAGAACAGCTCAAGAATGGCATCATCCCCATCTATGAACCTGGGCTGGACGATCTGGTTGAAAGAAATCTTGAAGATGGCCGCCTTCAATTCACCACCGAAATCGATCGAGCGGTTGCCGAATCAGATGTGATTTTCCTGGCTGTGGGCACGCCGATGCGCCGCGGCGATGGTTATGCCGATTTGAGTTATGTCTACAAGGCGGTTGAAGATCTCACTCCGCACTTGCAGGGTTTTACCATCATAGTCACAAAATCCACGGTGCCTGTGGGGACAAGCCGTGAAATTGAGCGGCGCATATCGGCATTGAGAGATGATGTTGATATTGCCGTTTGTTCCAACCCGGAATTCCTGCGGGAAGGGTCGGCAATTCAGGACTTTACTCATCCCGACCGTGTATTGGTTGGATGCGATGATGCGCGCGCGCGGGAGGTGATGGAGCGTGTCTATAAACCACTTACCCTGCGCAATGCACCGCTGATGTTCACCAGCCGGGAGTCTGCGGAACTTGCGAAATACGCCGCCAATGCATTCCTGGCGATGAAGATCAGCTACATCAACGAAATGGCCGATCTTTGCGAGCAAATCGGTGCCAATGTGCACGAGGTTGCAAGCGCTATTGGTTCCGACAAGCGGATCGGCGATAAATTCCTTCACCCTGGTCCCGGTTATGGGGGGTCGTGTTTCCCAAAGGATATAGCTGCGCTAATCCGCACCGGCCGCGAGGCAAAATCACCGCTTTCGCTCATCGAGCAGGTGGAGAAGATAAATACCGAACGCAAGATCGCGATGACATCGCGGATAGAAAAGGCGCTGAGCGGTGATCTGCGCGGCAAAACCATTGCTGTGCTCGGGGTGACCTTCAAGCCCAACACTGATGATATACGGGAAGCACCAAGCCTGGTGTTGGTGCCGATGCTGCTGGAGCGTGGTGCTACCGTTCGCGCCTATGATCCGAAGGGTCAGGAAAATGCGAGCGAGCAACTCAATGGTGTGGACTGGTGCGAAAGTGCAATGGATGCAGCAAAAGAAGCCGACGCTGTCATTGTCCTGACAGAGTGGAACGAATTCCGTGGTTTAGACCTGAAGGTCCTGAAGCAAAATATGGCTGGCGACGTTCTCGTCGATCTGCGCAACATATATACAGACCAACAGGCGCTTGAAGCCGGTTTTGAATATTCCTCAATCGGAAGGTAGTGCGTGGCGACTGCTGCGACGCCTCCTGACTTCACTCTTCCTTGCCCTGAATTCCGCTGATACAGTGATTTCAACTTAACTTCCAGCAATGCGCTGGCGGCGATCCGCAGCATTCGCTGTCCGATATCCGTCTGTGCGCTGAGGGGCAAAAGGTGACTGGGCCGAGCGAAGAAGCGCGCGCGGCTGCCAGGGAACCGCGTGGACCGGAGGGTTTGCGCGATGGTGCCGAGGACCGGCAATCAGCTGGAAGTCGGCCCAAAGTGGTTTCTTCCGATTCGGCCGCGGACTCTTCGGCCACGGACGGAAAGGCAGCCGGAAGAAACAACGCAATGGCACGGCGACAGCGTCGCCGGAGCAAACTTCCTGCATATGGCGCACTTGATCTTGGGACAAATAACTGCCGTCTGCTGGTCGCACGGCCCTCCCGTCGTGGCTTCGTCGTTATTGATGCATTCTCCAGAATTATCCGGCTTGGCGAAGGGGTCACCGGTTCGGGCCGCTTGTCGGAGAAGGCGATGGACCGGACGATCCATGCCCTGAAGATATGCCGCGACAAGATGCGCCGCAGGGGGGTGAGGCGGTCACGGCTCATTTCAACCGAGGCCTGCCGGATCGCTGGGAACAGCGATGAATTCATTTCGCGGGTTTTGGATCAAACCGGCCTTGAGCTTGAGATCATCAATCGAGAAACCGAGGCGCGCCTCGCGGTCTCCGGTTGCGCCTCGTTACTCGACCCGACCTGCGACGGGGCGTTGATTTTCGACATTGGCGGCGGTTCATCAGAACTGATCTGGCTCAACCTTACCGAGCGCTCGCACAATTGGCGCTCTTCTGTTTATGACCGGCTCGACGCGCAGAACTGCATCGAAGCATGGACGTCGCTTCCGGTCGGTGTCGTCACTCTGGCTGAGAAATTCGGTGGACGGGATGTCACGCCGGCAATTTTTGAAGCGATGGTTGAGGACGTTGTCACGCAACTCGCGCCGTTCGAACAGACGCACGCTTTGCGCGAAAAGATGTCGAATGGCAATGCCCATTTGCTTGGCACCTCCGGTACGGTCACAACCATAGCTGGAATCAAGCTCGACCTGCCGGCTTACGATCGAAAGAGAGTGGACGGGTGTTGGTTGAGTGATGATGAAGTTCGCGACGTTTCCTCATCACTGATCGCCATGTCGTATGAGGACCGGGTGATGCAGCCCTGTGTTGGTGCGGACCGGGCTGATCTGGTGTTGGCTGGTTGCGCAATCCTTGAAGCGCTGATGAGGCTTTGGCCGTGCGAGCGACTGCGCGTGGCAGATCGCGGGCTGCGCGAGGGAATGCTGGCGACAATGATGGCGGAGGATGGGTATCGCGGTTCAAATCGCCGCAATCGCCGCCGGGGCTCCGGTCCGTCAAGCGACGGGGACTGAGCGGAGTTCAAGCGAGATGAGTGGTCCGCAAAAAGGCAATTCCGACCGCACGCGGACGCGTCGTGGCGCGCGTTCGCTCAATGTGCAGGTCAAATCAGCAAAGGGCCGTAAAGTCTCATCAACGCGGTGGCTCGAACGCCAGCTCAATGATCCATATGTTCAGGCTGCAAAACGCGAAGGATACCGATCTCGTGCCGCTTACAAGCTCATGGAGATCGATGAGAAATACAATATCCTCAAGCCTGGCGGCGTGGTGCTTGATCTTGGAGCAGCACCGGGAGGTTGGAGTCAGATTGCGGCGGCAAAAGTCGGTTCAGATCGTGGGGAAGGCGTGGTGATTGCTCTGGACCTGCAGGAGATGGAGACCGACGCCGGTGTTACCGTTCTTCAGGCGGACTTCATGGAGGGCGATGCGCTGACGCAAATCCGCGCGGTGCTTGGCACACGAAAAGCAGACGCGGTCTTGTCCGATATGGCTGCCCCCGCCACAGGCCACAAGAAAACCGATCATCTGCGCATAATGGCATTGTGCGAGGCGGCACTGGACTTCGCGAATGAAGTCCTTGCTCCAGGCGGTTCATTTCTGGCGAAGGTTCTTCAAGGGGGCACAGAGCGGGAATTGCTGGACCACCTCAAGCGCAATTTCAGTACTGTGCGGCACGTCAAACCTGACGCCAGCCGAGCAGATTCAGCAGAACTCTATGTGCTGGCGACGGGATTTCGTGGCGGCGACTAAAGGGAGGGCCAGGTGAACGCAAAACCGAATTCGCTTGCTGCGCGGGACATCGAATATCTCATGCACCCGCAAACAAATCTGAAACTTCACCGCGAAGTCGGCCCCAATCTTGTCGATCATGGCGGTGGTGTCTGGATTACCGATGGAAACGGTGAGCGGCTGCTCGATGCGATGAGCGGCTTGTGGTGTGCGTCACTTGGCTACGCGTCTGAACGCCTCGCGCAGGTTGCCTATGAGCAAATGCGCAAGCTGTCCTTTGGGCACCTCTATCGGCACAATTCGCACGAGCCGGCCATCGAACTGGCCGAAAAACTGCTGGAGATCGCGCCACCGTCAATGTCGAAGGTTCATTTCCAGAATTCCGGCTCCGAGGCCAACGATGTCGCAATCAAGCTTGTCTGGTATTACCACAACGCCATCGGCAAACCGGAAAAGCGCAAGATCATCTCACGCAAAGGCGCATACCATGGCTCATCCGTTGCCACGGTCAGTCTGACCGGAAAGCTGGATATGCATGAGGGCTTCAATCTGCCTCTTGACGGGTTTCTCCATACGGACTGCGCATACTTTTTCCGTGAGGGTCAGAAAAACGAAAGCGAAGAGGAATACGCCACGCGATTGGCGGAAAATCTGGACGCCTTGATCGAGCAGGAGGGACCCGAGACCGTTGCGGCTTTCTTTGCGGAGCCCGTGCTTGGGTCGGCTGGTGCCATTTCCCCGCCTAAGACCTATTTCGAAAAAATCCAGTCGGTTTTGAAAAAGCATGAGGTGCTGTTCGTGGTCGACGAAGTCATTACCGGATTCGGGCGAACGGGAAACATGTGGGGCAGCGATACGTTCGCCCTGAAGCCCGACATGATGACTGCCGCCAAGGCGCTGTCGGCTGCGGCTTTGCCGATCTCAGCGGTGATGATCAGCGAGCGGGTTTATGAGGTGCTGGTTTCGCACAGCGAACGACTTGGCAATTACGCACACGGCCATACCTATGCTGGTCACCCCGCCAGCGCGGCCGTCGCACTGGAAGTCCAGAAGATCTACGAAGAGATGGATATCGCAAGCGTAGCGCGACGCCTTGGAGGTGTCCTTAATGAGACGCTTATGGAATTCGCTGATCATCCGATGGTTGGAGAAATCGATGTAACAGGCCTCATGGCGGGAATGGAACTCGTCGCAGACAAGCAGAACCGCACACCATATTCTGCGGATCAGAGGGTTCCCGCAATGGTCGAGGAGGCCGCACGCAAAAACGGCCTGATCATCAAGAGTATCGGTTCACGGATCGCGTTTGCGCCTGCATATGTGATGAGCGAAGAGGAACTGGGCGAACTCGGCGCGCGGCTCGGCAAGGCGCTCGATCAGACATATGCCGAAATCGGAGCGTCATAGCTTTTTCCGTCGTGCCCGGCTTTTCGCTGTTGAAAGCTACCGCGTGACGTCATTCTGCCGCTTCCCATGACACGGATTGGGTGGTAAAGAGGGGCGCCAACCGGATAGGACGTGCTGGCGATTCCTGCATAAAGCGTACCGTCCACTTCAGGAGGTTGGCGTATGCCCGACAACCGCAAAGAATTAGGTACCGAGACGGCGCTCACATTCGATGATGTGTTGCTGCGTCCTGGACCGTCGGAAGTGCTGCCCAACCAGGTCATCACAAACGCCAGGCTTACGCGCAGTCTGACGCTCAACATTCCGATCATTTCTTCGGCCATGGATACGGTAACCGAGGCGCGCCTCGCAATCGCCATGGCGCAGGCAGGTGGTATCGGTGTCATTCATCGCAATCTGACGCCGGACGAACAAGCCGCCCAGGTGGTGCAGGTGAAGAAGTTCGAGTCGGGTATGGTGGTCAACCCCGTGACCATTGAGCCATCGGCAAGTCTCGCGGACGCGCTGGAGATTATGGCCACGCACCAGATATCCGGCATTCCGGTTGTCGAAACGCCCAAGAATGGTGGGCGGGACGGCAAACTTGTCGGAATTCTGACCAACCGTGATGTTCGTTTTGCTTCCAACACGGCACAACCCGTATCGGAACTAATGACACGTGAAAACCTCATCACCGTGACTGAGAGCGTCAATATGGAAGAAGCCAAACGGCTTCTCCATCACCACCGCATCGAAAAGCTTCTTGTCGTCGATGACGACTATCGCTGCGTCGGGCTGATTACAGTGAAGGACATGGAGAAAGCGCGGCTGCATCCTGACTCGGCCAAGGACGAGCAGGGGCGTTTGCGTGTCGCAGCCGCCACGACCGTTGGTGACGCGGGGCATGAACGCAGCGAACGGCTTATCGACGCTGGCGCCGATGTGATCGTGGTGGATACGGCGCACGGACACTCTTCGCGTGTTCTGGATGCGGTGAGCCGCATCAAGCGCTTGTCCAATTCCGTTCAGGTGATGGCCGGCAATGTGGCAACGCGTGACGGAACCAAGGCGCTCATCGACGCGGGTGCGGACGCCATAAAGGTTGGTATTGGTCCCGGCTCCATCTGCACAACCCGTATTGTAGCGGGCGTCGGTGTACCGCAATTGACGGCCGTAATGGACTCGGCAGAAGAGGCGCAAAAATCGGGCATCCCCGTGATTGCAGACGGCGGCATCAAGTTTTCAGGCGACATCTCAAAGGCGCTGGCTGCCGGCGCCGACTGTGCGATGGTCGGTTCTCTATTTGCCGGGACTGATGAAAGCCCGGGCGAGGTCTTCCTGTATCAGGGCCGTTCCTATAAGGCCTATCGCGGAATGGGTTCGGTCGGCGCCATGGCGCGCGGCTCGGCGGACCGCTATTTTCAGCAGGACATCCGCGATGAACTGAAGCTGGTACCTGAAGGCATTGAAGGCCAGGTTCCTTACAAAGGACCCATGGACAGGGTGTTGCACCAGCTCGTCGGCGGTTTGCGGTCTTCGATGGGGTATGTCGGCGCAAAGACCATCGCCGAACTGCAGGAGAAAGCGCAGTTCGTGCGAATTTCAGCCGCCTCACTGCGAGAGAGCCATACCCACGATGTGACCATCACGCGTGAATCGCCGAACTATCCCGGGCAATCGTGAGACCTGCTGGCCGGCTTCAGGCTGCGATCGAAATTCTGACAGAAATTGTGGAGCGGCACAGACCCGCCTCGCAATCACTTGCCGACTGGGGGAGGTCGCACCGGTTCGCCGGGTCCGGAGACCGGGCCGCCATCGGCAACCTCGTTTACGACGCGTTGCGCCATCGCGCATCGATTGCCTGGCGCATGGGTGCGGAGACGCCCCGCGCGCTTGGCCTGGGCGTTGTTGTTTTTGACTGGGGCGAGACGGTTGAAAGCCTGGCCCAAATGTTTGCCGGTGACGCCCACGCGCCGGAAGCGTTGAGCAATGAGGAATGCAAAGCATTTGCCGCGAGTACGCTCGACGCTGCGCCCGGCTGGGTGCAGGCAGAAATACCAGAGTGGCTGGAAGAGCCGTTCAAGGAAAATTTCGAAGAAGAGTTTGTCGCCGAAGGCCAGGCACTAGCGCTCAGGCCACCAACCGATTTTCGAGTCAACACTCTGAAAGCGGACCGGGACAAGGTCACCAAGGCGCTGAAACGCTACACTCTGGAAGCGACACCGCTATCGGCTACCGGGTTGCGTCTCGCGCCGTCTGTTGGGCCGTCACGCACGTCAAACATCCAGCCCGAAGCACCCTATCAGAAGGGGTGGATCGAGGTGCAGGATGAGGGCAGTCAGGTGTGTTCGTCGCTGGTTTTCGCGCAGCCGGGCGAGCAGGTGCTGGACTATTGCGCCGGGGCTGGCGGAAAGACACTGGCATTGGCCGCGGCCATGGCGAACAAGGGACAGATATTCGCCTACGACACTGACCGCAACAGACTTGCGCCGATCTACGAGCGCCTGAAGCGTGCCGGAACACGCAACGTTCAGGTGCGTGGACCCGATGACCCATTGGATGATCTTGCTCTGAAAATGGACCGTGTTGTGGTCGACGCGCCTTGTACAGGATCCGGCGTGTGGCGCCGCCGGCCCGATGCCAAGTGGCGGCTCACGCCTGACGCGCTTGAGAAACGCCTCGAAGAGCAGCGCCTGGTGCTGGAGCAGGCGAGTGGGTATGTCCGACCCGGCGGGTATCTCTGCTACATCACCTGTTCGGTGTTGCCCCAGGAAAACGAAGGGCGGGTATATGGATTTCTGGAAGAAAACGACGAGTTCGAATTGCTTTCCGCGGGCGAAGTCTGGGAAAGCCTGTATGCCGATGTTGACCTGAAGCCGTGGTCGTCCGACGACTGCAGTGTCACGCTGACACCGGCGACAACAGGTACGGATGGATTTTTCTTCGCGGTCATGGGCCGGTCTGCCTAATATCGCGGAATGAAGCGTGGCCAAATTCTTGCGGATGGACCCACAATGATTTCCATCCTGCCCTCACCAGTTGATATGAACGACTGGCGAGGGATGTGACGTGGAATATCAAGCAGTACAGGAAGTCATCGCGTGCCTGCCGCGCGGACGCACGTTGTTCCACTATTTCCCCGATCGCTATGCCGCCTATCTGTTGTCACGTTATCTCGGACGTGGGCGTACGGTTGCCGATATCAAAGCGTCCCGGTATGCCAAGCTGCTGCAGCGCCCGGCACTCAAGCCCGTCCTTGCTTCGACCGGGGACGGTATTCTCGGTGCCGATGATCTTGCTGATTGCTGGGCGGCGCAGCCCGAATGCTATCTTTTGACGCTGGGAAGTTGGGGGCCTGAAAAACGGCGCCATTGGAACCGCCATGTCCACCAGATGTCACGTCCGGGTGCAAACCTCGTCTTGCAGCTGAATTTCTCCTCGCAGCACAACAGATCCTATCGCGCTTTGATCAAACCGGGGAACGCCACGCCGTTTGAGACACAACTGCATCCGATAGCCCGGCGGGGATTTCACACGCTCGCCTGGGCGCGGCTCGATGTTGATTTCGACACCGGAGATGCGCTGATCGAGGAGGTGCAAACGGACTGGTTGCGATTTGCCCAGGCTGCCAAGCGTCTTGCCGACGACTGGTATGCGGACACCGAAATGCGCCGTGCAATGGAGGCTGTTTATTTCAATGGCGCGAAGATGGATGCCAGAGCGCTGCGGACCTACGTCGACGAAGTGCTGCGGGTGCATCTGCGTCTCTGGGACGAGGCCATCCTTACAGCGGTGCTTGAGTTTCTGCTCGATGAAATTGGCGTTCGGCGCGTCTACTATCACGATTACGACTGTGGACGGCGGCTCAAAGGCATCGAAGGTCAGGGGCCACCGCGTTCGGTTTACTCGCGCTTGCCTTCACGCTTCTGTTTCGAAAAGGTGCGTGAGGCTCCGGACTTTTTGAGTGCGACGCCGACGCGGGCGTTGAAGACGCTCACGCGCGCCGATCACATTCGATTCTGGAAATTGGATTTTGACGCAGTTGACTGCACCACCAACGAAGGTCAGCCTCGTTAACATAGGCCTGCGTCACAAGATTGGATTGACCGGAAATGAACTCAACAGCAGGAACGTGGGTTGCTCTTATCGTCTTCATGGCGCTATGTGCGGGTGTCGCATATTTGGGCGCGTTGTTTGCGCCCGGTGCGTGGCATGCCGGCCTTTCAAAACCGCCCTGGAACCGGCCAAACTGGGTTTTTGGTCCGGTCTGGACACTGCTCTACATCATGATCGCCGTGGCGGGCTGGCTGATCTGGAGAAACGCGCCGACGTCTCCCGCCATGTGGTTCTGGGTGGCTCAGCTCGTTTTCAATGCCGCATGGTCGTGGCTGTTCTTCGGGTTGCACCGGATGGATATCGCGTTTGCGGACATCGTCCTCCTCTGGCTGGCGATCCTTGGCTTCATAGTGGCGGCGTGGCCGATCAGCATGGCTGCCGCGCTGTTGCTTGTCCCATATTTGATCTGGGTGAGTTTCGCCAGCGCACTGAATTATTCGATCTGGAGCCTGAACAGCTGATGAGTGCCCGCATGGAATGGCGACCTGACCCGCGCGATATTTTCTTGTTCGAATAGGCGCCACACGCCCATTGCCGACTCAGGCGGATTCCGATAACACCCGTCCATGACGGACCGTATTCTCATCATCGATTTCGGGTCTCAGGTGACGCAGCTCATTGCCCGTCGTGTGCGTGAGGCTGGCGTCTACTGCGAGATCGTGCCTTTCCAGAAAGCTGAAGAGGTCTTTGAAAGCTTCGCGCCGAAGGCGGTCATCCTTTCAGGTGGTCCCGCCAGCGTGCATGAAGCGGATACGCCACGCGTGCCGGATGTCATATTCGACGCAGGACTGCCCATCCTTGGTATTTGCTATGGCGAGCAGGCGATTTGCGGTCAGCTTGGTGGCGAAGTCGAAGCATCACATGAGCGCGAATTTGGCCGCGCCTTCGTCGACGTCAAACAGGATTGTGCATTGTTTGACGGTGTATGGGCTGCAGGAGAGCGCCATCAGGTGTGGATGAGTCATGGCGACAAGATATCTGCTATTCCCGATGGGTTCAGTGTTGTCGCAACGTCGGACAACGCACCTTTTGCGGCAATCGCCGATGAAGAGCGCCGTGTTTACGGCGTTCAGTTTCACCCGGAAGTGATGCACACACCTGACGGTGCAAAGCTGCTCTCCAACTTTGCCCTGAAGATTGCGGACTGTTCAGGCGACTGGACCATGGCCCATTTCCGCACTGAGGCTATTGCCAAGATCAGGGAACAGGTGGGCGATGGAAAGGTGATCTGCGGATTGTCCGGCGGCGTGGACTCTTCTGTGGCCGCCGTCCTTATTCACGAAGCGGTCGGCGATCAGCTTACGTGCATTTTTGTCGACCATGGCCTGATGCGCATGGATGAGGCCGAAGAGGTCGTCACCATGTTTCGCGGCGCCTATAACATTCCTCTTGTCCATGTGGAGGCGAGCGAGCGATTTGTAGGTGCGCTTGAGGGCGTGGAAGACCCGGAGCAAAAGCGCAAGACGATTGGTGGCCTGTTCATTGACGTCTTTGAGGAAGAGGCGGGCAAGCTTGGTGGTGCTGATTTTCTGGCCCAGGGCACGCTTTATCCCGATGTCATCGAGAGCGTCTCCTTTACCGGTGGACCATCCGTCACCATCAAGTCTCATCATAATGTTGGGGGTTTGCCGGACCGCATGAATCTGAAGCTGGTTGAGCCTCTGCGTGAACTCTTCAAAGATGAAGTGAGGGCGCTTGGGCAAGAACTTGGATTGCCGGATAAATTCGTTAAACGGCATCCTTTCCCCGGACCAGGCCTGGCGATCCGGTTGCCTGGTGCGATCACCCGCGACAAGCTCGAAATCCTCCGCAAGGCTGATGCCATCTATCTCGACGAAATCCGGGAAAGCGGGCTCTATGATGCGATCTGGCAGGCGTTTGCCGTGCTGTTGCCGGTGCAGACCGTCGGCGTCATGGGGGACGCACGCACCTATGAGTTCGTCTGCGCCTTGCGTGCGGTCACATCTTCAGACGGTATGACGGCGGACTATTTTGGTTTCGACCATGAATTTCTGGGCCGTACCGCCACCCGCATCATCAATGAGGTGAAAGGCATCAATCGGGTCGTATACGACATCACATCAAAACCGCCTGGGACGATTGAGTGGGAATGATTTGGCGATGGATTTGGCTCTCTCCGAATTGACAAGCATACTCACAAACATTTGATATCATTGATTTTTCCAACTCTCTCCATCGACAGCCATCCTGCGCGATTGGGGGCAAGCCGTTTCGTTTGACGGTACCGCTGACGGTTGCCGGATGCCTTGATTTGGGCGACTCAAGCCGGTACCGTCATCGATATCAGCGCTCTTGACGGTATTTTTCAAGAGCGAACCCACTGAATTCATTGAGAAAAGATCGTGAAAACGGCCCTGAAAAGGGCCGACGGTACTTTTGTGCCGACAGGAGGTCGTATGCTTACCGATTCAGCCCTTAAGCATTTGAAAGGAAAAGCAAAACCCTACAAGGTCACAGACCGCGACGGGATGTATGCATTTATCACGACGACCGGGGCGGTCAGCTTCCGCTATGACTATCGCATCAATGGTCGCCGCGAGACCCTGGTCATAGGCAGGTATGGGCGCGACGGCATTTCCCTCTCGGCGGCACGTGAGAAATGCCTCGACGCCCGGCGGGCGGTGCGGGAAGGGCGTTCGCCAGCACAAGAGCGTCAGCGGGAAAAACAGAGATTGAGAGAATCGAAGAGCTTCGGTCAGTTTTCCGAGAGTTGGTTCAAGGACGCACAGATGGCAGACAGCACCAAGGCCATGCGCAGGACGATCTATGACCGGGATATCGCGCCAATGCTTCAGCGACGACTACTCCACGAAATCAAGCCGGAAGATGTTCGGACTGTGTGTCTGAAGGTCAAGGATCGTGGTGCACCTGCAACGGCGATTCATGTTCGCGACATCATCAAACAGGTCTTCGCATTTGCCGTGCTGCATGGAGAAAAGGTCAAGAACCCGGCGGCGGAGGTTATGCCGGCATCCCTTGCCACCTTCAAGCCGAGAGACCGCTCTCTCTCGCCGAAAGAGATCCGTGTGATGCTGAAAATGCTGGAGCATGTTCCAACCCTCCCGACCATTCGACTGGGCATGAAGCTTCTTCTGCTGACAATGATGCGCAAGAGCGAATTGCAGTTCGCGGTCTGGGATGAAGTCGACTTCGAAAATGCGGTCTGGACGATACCGAAGGAACGCATGAAGCGGGACCGCCCTCACAACATCTATCTCTCGCAGCAATCCTTCGACATCCTGATTGCCTTGAAGACGTGTTCCGGCAACTCGCGTTACCTGTTGCCGTCGCGATACGATGCTGATGCACCAATGTCTCGAGCGACTTTCAATCGGATCACCTATGCTGTCGTCGATCAGGCTTCCAAACACGGCTTGCCATTGGAGCACTTCACCGTTCATGACCTCCGCCGGACCGGCTCGACTTTGTTGAATGAACTTGGTTTCAACCGCGACTGGATCGAGAAATGCCTGGCGCACGAGGATGGTCATTCTTCTCGTGGCGTTTACAACAAGGCCGAGTACGAGGTCCAACGCCGCCACATGCTTCAAGAGTGGGCTGATCTGATTGATGCCTGGGCGACCGGAGAAAAGCGAGTACCAATCCTCTTTCCGTCGAATATGGCGCTCTATACGGCAGATCCAACAATTTAGCCCAGTCGGCACTATTGCGAACCTACGACCATCCGCCTCTTAATCAGCGGGTCCGGGGTTCGAGTCCCCGTGCGCCTACCATTCTTTTCAAGGGGTTACCAAAAACTGCCTACTTGTCAAAAACCAATGGCGTCCAAATGGCGTCCACTTCTCATCCAAATCTAACCAATGCAGACCACCAGATATTCTTGTCCGTTCTCCAGACAGCAGGATCATAATCCGCGTGTCGGGAGTTCAAGTCTCTCCTCCGCTACCAATTTTCACAATAAAATCAGACCTATATAGCAATGTTTGGATTGTTCCGATTCTTAGCATTGCAATTGGCAACCGCATGGCAACTACCAGAAATCAAAATGCAGCCAAACTCTCCAAATCTGTGGAATCATTTGAAGTTCGAAAAAATGTTTTTTGGCTACAAAGTTTCTGGAATGATGAATTTATTTTCCGCAGCGGTAGACCATTTTAGTCCTTGAGTTCTCTGATTCGGCATTGGCAAGCTTGTAGCTAAAACTTTGATTGGTGGATGATCTGCGACACAGCAAGCGGGGGCCTATAACCTCGCGGACTTCGGTAACGACAAGCGGTGATGAGATCGCTATCTCCCGTGCCCAGATCCAGTACAGCCTGGCGCACCTGATCTTGTGGAACCAGCACGTCTGCCAAATCCATGGCATGAGCCACTTCACCCTTAAATCGGCGCGCGGTGTAAAACATCGTATCCATCCTCAATGCTGACCTCGGCGCTATTGATAGTTTGCGGATTGCAGAGATCACGGAAAATACGCGCCGTCGTGCCGGCGATTATCGAGTTGATTTCATCCTCAATCTGTCTCATGGCTTCTGACGGGGGCGCATGCTGTAACGTCCGACACTCTTTCTTGCCTATTTGGCCAACTCGGCTTCAAGTTCCGGCAGGGAGGTGAAAAGGTCGGCCACAAGGCCATAGTCGGCAATTTGGAAAATTGGAGCTTCCTCGTCCTTGTTGATCGCGACGATTACCTTGGAATCCTTCATGCCCGCCAGATGTTGAATGGCGCCCGAGATGCCAACGGCGATATAGATATCCGGGGCCACAACCTTACCCGTTTGCCCCACCTGATAGTCGTTAGGCACATATCCGGCATCAACCGCAGCGCGGCTTGCGCCGATGGCGGCTCCAAGTTTCTCGGCAAGCGGCTCAATATATTTTACGAAATTCTCGGCCGAACCAAGCCCGCGACCCCCTGAAACTATAATCCGTGCAGCGGTTAATTCGGGCCGGTCAGATTTGGAAAGTTGTTCGTTCTCAAAGTGGGATATGGCGACAGCTGCCGGCGCAGCGGTATCTTTAATTGTTGCGCTGCCACCCTCTTCAGCAGCCGCAAATGCGGTGGTCCGGACCGTGATGACTTTTGTTGTTTCGCCCGAGTGAACGGTTTGAATGGCATTGCCTGCGTAAATTGGGCGCTCGAACGTATCTGCCGATTTAACCGCGGTAATTTCAGAAATCTGCATCACATCCAGCAGTGCCGCCACACGCGGCATGATGTTCTTACTTGTTGTCGTCGCGGTGGCCAGCATGGCGCCATACCCGCCGGCGAGCGAGACGATAAGGGCGGCCATTTCCTCTGCCAGATGATTGGCGAGGTGCGGCGCGTCAACTAAAAGGACTTGTGCCGCGCCGGAAAGTTTTGCCGCCTGTTCGGCAACGGCTCCGCATCCCTGTCCGGCAACCAGAATGTCAACCTGTCCGCCAATTTCGAGCGCGGCGGTCAGCGCCTTGGCCGTGGCCGGGTCCAGCGTTTGATTGTCATGTTCTGCGATAAGAAGTGTGTCCATTACAATATCTTCGCCTCATTTTTCAACTTGTCCACTAGCTCCGGAATGCTTTCGACACGGCAACCCGCTTCGCGTCCCGCCGGCTCTGACGTGCTCAATATTTTCAACCGCGGAGAGACATCAACGCCATAGTCGCCCGGTGTCTTTTCCTCGATCGGTTTCTTCTTCGCCTTCATGATATTGGGCAATGAAGCGTAACGCGGCTCGTTGAGACGCAGATCGGTGGTTATGATGGCCGGCCGGTTGAGACTGACCGTCTGCAGGCCGCCGTCAATCTCTCGGGTCACGATCAGCTTGCTGCCGGCCAGTTCCACCTTTGAGGCGAAAGTGCCCTGCGGCCAGCCGAGCAGCGCCGCGAGCATTTGTCCTGTCTGGTTGCAGTCATCGTCGATCGCCTGCTTGCCCAAAATGACAAGCTCAGGATTTTCTGCCGTAACGATTGCCTTGAATATTTTCGCAACCGCAAGCGGCTCGCACGCTTCATCTGTTTGAACCAGGATGCCGCGGTCAGCGCCCATCGCAAGCGCGGTGCGGATCGTTTCTTGCGCATTTTTCAGCCCGATGGACACGGCCACGACCTCCTTAGCCTGTCCCGCTTCCTTCAGGCGCAGCGCCTCCTCGACGGCGATTTCGTCGAATGGGTTCATGGACATCTTTACGTTGGCGAGATCGACACCCAATCCGTCCGCCTTGACGCGAATCTTGACATTAAAATCAACGACCCGCTTTACCGCTACCAAGATTTTCATGCGATTCCTTAAGTGAGAGCTCCGACTTTTCTGCGTCAAAGGCCGGGAGAGAATTCATCCGTTTCCCACCGTTTAACCCAAACAATGGACTCAGATTATCATGATTGCAACACGTTTTTGGAATGCATTCCAAAAATTGGACTAAGGGGTCTGATTATGATATCCATATAGGCTCGAAACTGGGGCAGTATGGCGAAAGCACGAAGAATTGCACGCCTATATCCACCTCGGACAAAAACTGAAAATCGATAGGGAGGAATAGAAATGGTGCGTAAATCTTGGAGTAAGGGTCTCTTGTCGGCTGTCGGCACTGGGGCTTTAGCATTATCGATCAGCCTTCCGGCCACTCCGTCGGAAGCAAAAACACTTCGGTTCACCACGCAATTGCCGGCAAAGAATTTCGCCACGAAAAACGCTATTGAGTTCGGCAAGTGCCTAGCTGGCAAAACAGACATCGACATGCAGGTTTTTCACTCAGCACAACTGTATCGGGACAAGGAAGTCCCTCAGGCGGTTGCCTCTGGCGCTATTGACATGGGAATGACGACGACCGCGCGCTTTGCCGGCACAATTCCTGCGATTGAAATCCTGTATGTTCCCTTTGCTATGGGCACAAGGAACCAGACAATCGCGGCCCTGGCCCCGGGCGCTGAACTGCGCAAGTTGCTTGATGGAGCAATCCTCAAAACAGGTGCGCGTCCGATTTACTGGATGGACTACGGCTCCGCCATCTTCATATCCAAGAAAAACAAGCCGATCCGCAAGCCGGCGGATGTCAAGGGTAAGAAAGTGCGCGTTTTCGGAAAGACACTTGGCGATTTCGTCACGGCTCTTGGTGGTGCACCGACACTAACCTCGGGATCCGAGCAGTTTCTGGCCTATCAACGTGGCACGGTGGACGCCGGCATGACCGGTATTGGATCGGTGAAGTCCAGAAAGCTCTATGAGGTAATGGATATCGTGACACGCTCTGAGCATGCGAAGATCGAATTCCTCATGCTGATCAATGAAAAGGTCTGGAAATCGCTCTCTGCCAAAGAACAACAAGCAATGACCGCTTGTGGTCTGACCTCAGAGCGCAATCTGCGAGCGTCCATCGCCGCCATCGAAGAGGCTGCTGCGAAGCTTACAATTGCTAAAGGCAAGGAAGTATTTACACCGAGCAAATCAGATTTTTCGGACTGGAAGAAGGCCGCGCAGCCGGTCGTGAAGGCCTATGCCAAGAATTCCGGGGAACTCGGTGCGAAAGTTCTGAAAGCCATTGGGCAATAACGCTTCAGTGCTAAATTCATTAATTTCAGTTGGGAGGGTCGCGCCAGTGACTCTCCCTACTCGATTTCATAATTCAGTTACAGGGCGGCGGTATACTGAATGCTTCGATTAATTGACAATATTTCCGAGCGATTGGGCCAGCTTTCTGCAATTCTTTTCTTCGTAATTGGTCTGATGATTTCCTATGAAGTTGTGGCGCGGTACGTGTTTTTCGCGCCAACGACCTGGGCGGAGGAGGGCGCACGGTTGCTCCAGTTATGGGCGACCTATCTTGCTATGGGCTATGTGCTCAAGAGCGGCGGATTGGTTCGGATAACGGTACTCACCGATATGCTTGGCGCGACCGGCCGCCGAATACTGGAAATAGTGGCGTTGTTGTGGATGCTGTTTTTCTGCGTCTACGCATTTTGGCTGGGTGTTGAAGTCGTGATTGAAAGCGTTGAGATCGGGCGCGCTACGGCGACGATGAACCAGGTGCCGAAATTCTGGACGGAATCCGCTATCCCTGCCGGTTTCTTTATCCTCATCATTCAGGTGCTGGCGCAAATATGGCGCCAGTTGCGAAATCAGTCTGAGAGTTCTGACTCTGACGTGTCAGAGTCCAACATTTAAGGAAAGTAAGAATTGACTATCATCATAATTCTGGGATTGCTCCTTTTCTTCCTGATTCTGGGAATACCCATCGCGTTCGTGATGGGAGGGCTGGGCCTTCTTCTCCTCATTCATGCTGATTTCAATCCGGTCATGATCCCGCAGGGACTGTATTCGAGCATCGACAACTTCATCCTGCTTGCGGTCCCGCTATTCCTTTTGATGTCAAATATCCTTCTCAGGGGAGGGGTCGGTAAAGACCTCTTCGCCGCCGCACAGAGCTGGGTTGGCCATTGGCCCGGTGGTCTGGGTGTTGCGACAATTGCGTCATGTGCGCTGTTCTCGGCGATCTGCGGCTCCTCGGTAGCGACGGCGGCAACAATTGGAACTGTCGCGATACCTGAAATGACCAAACGCGGTTATAAAAAGAGTTTCGTTCTTGGATTGCTGGGAGCCGGTGGAACTCTTGGAATATTGATCCCTCCGTCAATCATTCTAATCATCTACGGGGTCATTACCGAGGAATCTATTGTTCATTTATTCGCTGCTGGCGTTGGCCCCGGTATTTTTCTTGCTGTCATGTTCTCATTATATTCGATCATTTATGCACGATTTAGCGGTCAGTTCGAAGCTATGCCCCGGGCCTCTTGGCGGGATCGCTGGCAGCACACGGTCAGAGCGAGCCCGGTCCTTTTTCTCGCGGCCGTTATCGTGTTGGGAATTTATTTCGGCGTGTTTACGCCGACCGAGGCAGCCGGGATCGGGTTTGTGCTTTCACTGGCCATCACATTGCTCAGGAGGTCAATCACGTTTTCCGAGTTACGCCAGGCAGCGATAGAGGGGATGCGTACGACGGTGACGATTTTCCTGATAATCGCTGGCGCCAAGATATTTTCCAAGGCCATCACCCTTTACCAGATACCTCAGGAGGTTTCCGCCATGGTAGCGGATAATTTTACCGAGGCGGGCGGGTTTATTTTCGTCGTCTGTCTGCTCTTGCTGTTGGTAGGGTTCTTTATTGAATCCCTCAGCATGCTTCTCATCATGGTCCCGGTTCTTTTTCCCTCGCTTGCAGCCATGGGGATCGATCCAATCTGGTTTGGCATCGTCTTTGTCATCATGGTGGAATGTGCCTTGATTACCCCGCCCGTGGGGCTCAATCTTTTTGTCATGCAGGCTGTCGGCAATGCAACGCTATGGGAGGTTTCCGCTGGTATTTGGCCATTCATACTCATGATGCTGGCTACTGTCTTTGTGCTGTATTACTTCCCGCAATTGGCTTTGTACCTGCCATTTTCATTGTGACGCCGCGTTGTTGCGCTTTGGGTCTTCTTGCTTCCTTTGCGCGACGGCAAGTCTTGCTGTGTCAGTCAGCGATAGCCTGGTTCAAGCTGCGGACGCGGACATCAATGACGAGAACCGGCCCGCCGGTGATGCGAATTCGCCAGCTGAATCCCGAGCTCAGTGTGTAATTGAATGAGTGCGGTTCAATGATGACCGAACAGGCGCCTGACACTGGAAAGCACTGGCAGGGCAACATCCGTTTCGTTCTCATCTCCGCGACGTTCATCAATACGGTTGTCGCCACAGCCGGCTATTTGATTCCGGCGCTCGCAACGGCAACCAGGGAGACATTGGGCGTTGACGCCGCATTCTTTGGTTTCCAAGTTACACTCGCCTTCGGTTCCGGGGGGGTGTCGGCTATGATTGGCGGCGGAATTGTCGGCAGATTTGGACCATGCAGGGTTTCGCAATTTGCCTTGGCGCTGATCGCCATCGGCTGTGCCCTCTATGCAGTTCCCCAATCATCAATTCTCACCGCAGGATCGATTGTCATTGGGCTCGGCTATGGATTGGCAAACCCAGCGGCATCGGTGCTACTAACCCGTTTTGGCCATCCTGCCCGCCTCAATTTTCTATTTTCATTCAGGCAAGCAAGTACGGCGCTGGGTGCGGTTTGCGCGGGTATGCTTGGCCCAGCGATAGCTATCGTCTGGGGATGGCAGTGGGCCTTTTACTCGGTCGCCATTCTCTCACTCGGCGTTGCTTTGTCGATAAACGGCCTGCGGGGGAGTTGGGACGATGGGGCGGATTTGCGAACGCCGCTTTCAACACCATGGGAGGGCTTTCGGATCGTCATCCGAAACAAGAGTCTGCTTTGGTTGTGCATCGCCGGAATAGGCTTCAGCGCCGTGCAGATGGGATTGTTCGCGTTTCTGGTCCTGTTCCTCGTAGAAGACGTGGGTTTTACGCTGGCGGCAGGTGGTATGGTCCTGTCATTGATCAATTTTCTGGGCGCCGGCAGCCGTATTTTATGGGGCTGGCGTGCGGACCGGACAGGTAATTCACTTCTGGTTGTCGCCATTATGGGTGTTGCAACCGCGATCATTGCAGCCCTTGCCGCCTTCGCGACCCCGGATTGGCCTCAGTGGCTGGTATTCGGCATATTCAGCGCGTTTGGGCTTGCCGCATTTGGCTGGTCAGGAATTGTCATGGCGAATGTAGCAATGAGAGCGGAACCGGACAAGATTGCTGAAACAGTCGGTGCCGGGCTGGGCTTCCTGTTCTCCGGGGCCTGGATTGGGCCAAGCATCGGCTCCTTGATTTTGCATGTAACAGGAAGCTATAGGTATGTGTTTCTGTTCCTCTCTGGTGCTGCCTTAGTAGCGACCGTGCTGGCCGTAAAGGCATCTCGTTATAAATAGTGAACTCTAAGCCCCGTTCTGGCATTGGCGAAATTTGGTAGTAAGATATGTCAATACGATCCGTCGTGAGAGCTTTTTCGGTGTTCGACTGTTTCGATTCCAATTCGATGCAGCTGACACTTCATGAAATCAGCCAAAAGCTTGAGTTGCCCAAGTCGACGACGTTCAGGCTTGTCAATACTCTTGTGGAGCTCGGTTACCTCTTTCAGCTCAGCGATCAACGTTATTGCATTTCGTTCAAACTGTTGCGCCTCTCCAGCCTTGTTCCATCAGTCCTGGATATCCGTGAAGTCGCTGGACCGGTAATACGCGAGCTTAGAGATCAGACCAGAGAAACTATTTCGATTAGCATCCTCAACGGTATTGAACGCATCGTTCTGGATGTCATTGAGAGCAGATCGACGCTGAAATCCATCAGCAGTATCGGCGAGACGGTCGGACTTCAGACGGGCTCTGTCGGCCGGGTTTTTCTGGCTTTTAATCCAACGCTCCCTCTAGACGAGATATTCGGTGAAGAGGGGCCACCGCCGACACTGGAAGAGGAGTTGGAGCAGATTCGGTCCCAGGGATATGCTTGTTCGACCGGTGATCGTGTGCCGGGCTCAGCCGGTATCGCAGCCCCGATATTGGATAAGCACAACGCCTGGACTCATTGCATATCCATTGCCGGTCCGGAAGGTCGAGTTGTCGAGAGCCAGGAAGAGTTCTCAAAATTGCTAGTTGCTAGTGCAAAACGGATTTCCGATCGGTTTGGGGCTTGATGAGGCCCATTGGACGTCACCCCGCCAACAGCTCAAATTTTCCAAATATTTTCTCACAACCAGACCACCACGGTCCGGACCACTAGTTTCGTACGCGCTCAGGTTGCCGCCAATCGGTGCCTGCGCGCTGTCAGCCACTGTTTTTGGAATGCATTCCAAAAACGGTGGACTTTGCAAAGCGCTGTGGGTAAATTCTTGGAATTCTTACTTCCATGCCGCTAACCCCAAGGTCAGGAAATGCACAATCATTCCAGCGCTACGTCCCTTGAAGGCATCCGGGTTGTCGAGTTGGGGGGTAGCGTTGCGGTCCCATACGGAACCTGGATACTTGCACGGCTTGGTGCGTCGATAGTTAAGGTGGAGCGGCCTGAAACCGGGGACGATGCGCGCGCCTGGTCGAGTACGCGCTACAATGGATTCAGTACGCTTTTCACGGCACTCAATTCAGGCAAAAAATCGGTGGTTGTCGATCTGAAAGATTCCCGGCAACGCGATATATTGCGCAACTACATCATTCAGAAGGCTGATGTCGTCGTTCAAAACCTGCGCCCCGGCGTGGTGGAGTCGTTCGGGCTGGATGCGGACCAGTTACTGTCGGAAAAACCGGAATTGATCTACTGCAATGTCAGCGCATTCGGCGTTCAGGGCCCCCTGGCGGGCAAACCTGGTTACGATCCGCTGATGCAGGCATTTACCGGCCTCATGAGCGTTACAGGTGAACCGGATGCTCCCCCGGTTCGCGTGGGCACCTCAATCGTCGATATGGGTACGGGCATGTGGTGTGCAATCGGCATTCTCAGCGCATTGCGAAACCGGGCGCGAGCGGGCAGGGGCGAGCGTATCGATACATCGCTTTTCGAAACAGGGCTTGGTTGGATGACTTATCATGCAAGTTCATTTTTCGGCGCTGGCAAGATCGTCGGGAAGAACGGCTCGGGGACTGCCAGCATCGCGCCTTACCAAGCCTATCGCTGTAAGGATGGTTATCTTGTTATTGCAGCGGGAAACAATCAGCTTTTCGCCAAGCTGGGGCAAGCTCTTGGCCAAGGCGATTGGAGTGGCGATGAGCGCTTCTCGTCCAATGAACAACGACTGAAAAACTCGAAAGCTCTGAATGAATTAATCGAAGCGGTTACTATGACGGCTCCAAGATCGGAGTGGCAGAAGCGTCTCGACGAAGTCTCGATCCCGAATGCCTTGATTCAGAATGTGGAAGAGGCGGTTTCCCATCCTCAGACGAAAGCCACTGAAATCGTTCAGCAAACGGACGATGGCCATTTCCAGCTCATGGGCTTGCCGATTCTGTTTGATGGGAAGCGCCCGCCTCAATCCGAGGGGCCACCCGAACTCGGCGAACATGACAATGAATTGCTTACTTCGGCGGAAGTCGTCGAGCTGACAAGCGGGGGACAGGTTAAGTGATGAAAGAGTCCTATGAGACCTTGAAACTTGAGCGGATCGACGATCACCTGCTTGTAGTGACATTCAACCGCCCCGAAGCCGGCAACTCCACGAATTCACAAATGGGGAGAGACCTGCTTGATTTATGGACGGGGCTTTACATCGATCAACAGAATATTCGCTGTATTGTGCTGACCGGAGCAGGAGATAAAATCTTCAATGCCGGTGGCGATCTGAAAGAGCGTAACAATATGACGGATGAGCAGTGGCAGCAGCAGCATGCCCTGTTCGAAAAAGCTCGTATCGCGATGCTTGATTGTCCTATCCCGATCATTGCAGCCGTCAATGGCGCCGCTTATGGCGGCGGTTTAGAAACCGTTGTCACATGTGATTTCGCCTATGCGGCAAAACGCGCCCGGTTTGCACTGACAGAAATCAAGCTCGGCATTATGCCGGGGGGAATGGGCACACAGAACCTGCCGCGCGCGGTCGGTGTGCGCCGCGCCAAGGAAATTATTCTGACCGGAAAGCCTTTCGCTGCGGAGAAGGCCTATGAGTGGGGTGTCGTTAACGAAGTCTGCGACGACGACAAGCTGATGGAGGAGGTGCTCGAAACGGCTCGCGAGATTTGCGCCAATGCGCCGCTTGCAATCTATCAGGCCAAGAAGTCAATGAATGTTGCCACGCAAGTTGACTTAAAGAACGGCTATGCATTCGAAATCGAGGCATACAACCGGCTTGTGCCCACAGAAGACCGGCTAGAGGGCGTGCGGGCATTCAACGAAAAACGCAGCCCGGAATTCAAAGGCAGATAGAGGGTAATATGGCGCAACGGGACATCGATGTTGAGTGCCGTGAGGCTGGGCTTCGCGATGGTATTCAGATCGTCAAAACTTTTTTCCCGACCGAGGAAAAAATTCGATGGATTCGTGATGAGGCGGCCGCGGGTATGCCGAATATACAGGTCTGCTCCTTTGTTCCGCCAAAGCTGCTGCCGCAATTCTCTGACGCGGCCGAGGTGGCCGCGGCCTCACTGAAGATCGAGGAATTGTGGGTGTCAGCTCTGGTTCCCAATCTGAGGGGCGCAGAGGACGCATTACGGGTCGGGGTCCATGAGATCGATTTCATGAACTCGGTCTCCGAGAGCCATAGCATGTCAAATGGCCGGCGCAGCACGGCTGAGTCTTTGGCGGAATTCAAGCGTGTCGTGGCACTGCGCGACAGCCTGCCGAAAGACCGGAGGTTCAAGCTTGCCAGCGGATTTGCGACATCATTCGGGTGTTCGATCGAGGGCAATGTGCCCCACAAGGCGGTCATGGCGGCAATCGAGAAATTTGTTGCGGCGGGCACGCAGGAGGTTGTGATTGCCGATACGGTTGGCTACGGCAACCCGCGTGATGTCAAAGAACTTTTCACGCAGGTGATAAAGGCGTTCGGCGACGATGTGCTGGTGGCCGCGCATTTTCACGATACCCGCGGACTCGGCCTTGCGAATGTTTATGCCGCGCTGGAAGCTGGGTGCCGCCGCTTTGACGCATCGCTGGCTGGTCTGGGCGGGTGCCCTTATGCGCCGAACGCCACGGGCAACATCGTCATGGAAGATCTCGTATTCCTGTTGGAAGGCGCGGGGCTTTGTACCGGAATCAACCTCGATAAACTGGTCCAGGTGCGTGACATAATTTCAAAAAACCTTCCCGACGAACCACTTCATGGGACTTTTGCAAAAGCAGGGTACACAAAAGGGTTCCGTCCAGCCTCGACCATATCAATGGCAGCGGAGTAGATCGTGAGCGAACAAGCAGTGGAATTTGCATTGGGTGACGACTATCCGGAACTGCGGGCGGCGGTTGCGAAAGTTTGTGAGAATTACCCCTCGTCCTATTGGGAGAATCTTGAAAACCAGCCGCCATCGGGCAGTTATCCAACTGAATTCGTCAATGACCTGACGGAAAGAGGATATCTGGCCGCGCTCATTCCCGAAGAGTATGGCGGAATGGGACTTCCCGTCCGAGGCGGTGCTGTCATCTTGGAAACAATCCAGTCAACTGGCTGCAATGCCGGCGCCTGCCACGCCCAGATGTACACCATGGGCACTGTTCTGCGTCACGGCAGCAAGGCGCAGAAGGAGACATACCTGCCCAGGATCGCCAAGGGCGAGCTTCGTCTGCAAGCATTCGGCGTGACCGAGCCGACAACCGGTTCGGATACCACTCAGCTCAAGACACAGGCCAAGAAGAGCGGCGAGGGCTATGTCATCAATGGTCAGAAAGTTTGGATAAGCCGCGCGGCACATTCGGATTTGATGCTTCTCTTGGCGCGCACCACACCAGCTGATCAGGTGCAGAAACGCTCCCAGGGTGTATCCGTCTTTCTGATGGACATGCACGAAGCCAAGAAAAACGGCATGGAAATTCGGCCGATCGACGCGATGATAAACCACAACACGACGGAGATTTTTTTCGATGACGTCTGGATCCCCGCCTCCAGCCTAATTGGTGAGGAAGGCAAAGGGTTCCGCTATATCCTGGACGGCATGAATGCCGAACGTTGCCTTGTTTCAGCCGAGTCGATTGGCAATGGGCGCTATTTCCTGCGCAAGGCTCTCGAACACATCAATTCGAGCGCCGCATTTGGACAGCCGATGTCGCAGAACCAGGCCGTCCAGTTTCCGATCGTACAGGCCTACGCACAACTTGAAGCAGCGGACCTGATGGTGCGCAAGGTAGCCGCGATGTTCGATGCCGGCGTCAAGTGCGGGGCGGAGGCGAATATGAGCAAAATACTGACCGGAGAATCCGTTTGGGCCTGCGCCGAGGCCTGTCTCACTGTCTGGGGCGCGGCCGGCATCGCCCGCGCGCCGGGGATTGAACGGAAATGGCGGGAATCCCGGACGGCCCGTAATTCACCGGTGTCGCCAAATATGATTCTTAACTTCATAGGACAGCATGTCCTGGGAATGCCGCGATCTTACTAGGCTCATACCCAACATATTCAAGGGACTGATTAACGGTGACTGATACACTTCCAAATCTGCGGATCGACGATGACGAATATGATGAGTTTCGCGAACCGCTCGAATCCATGTGTGAGAACTTCCCCGGTTCTTACTGGCGCGATCTTGAAGACCGTCCGTTAGACGACCGTTATCCGCAAGAGTTTGTGGATGCGTTGATGGAATCCGGCTTTCTGTCAGCTTTGATTCCCGAAGAATATGGTGGCGCCGGCCTGCCAATCCGGACAGCCTCGGTGATCCTCGAGACGATCCACTCAACCGGTTGCAACGCCAGCGCGGCGATGGGGCAGATGTATCTGCCGGACATTCTGGTCAGATATGGGAGCGAGGAACAGAAGCAGAAATACCTGCCAGAAATTGCGACAGGAAAGCTGCGTTTCCTGTCCTATGCGATCAGCGAACCTGGGACCAGTTCGGACATCGCCGACATGGCGACGGCAGCCGAAAAGCGGGACGACAGCTATGTGGTGAAGGGGGCGAAGCACTGGGTCATCTGCGCAAAGCAAACTGATCTTTTGCTGCTGCTGGCCCGTACATCTTCTGCCGGGGAGGGCGGCAACCCTCATGACGGGATATCCGCCTTTCTGGTCGATATGAGAACCGCCCTGGGCAATGGCGTAAAAGCAGAACTATTTGACGCCATGACAAGCGGCAATGCGGCGCATCTGGAGTTTGAGGGTCTCGAGTTGCCGCTGGATTCGCTCATCGGTGCGGAAGGCAAGGGTTACGGCTATTACTCCGATCTGGTGATCTGCGAGAGCATCCTTTTGGCGTCATGTCTGATGGGCGATTCGGACTATTTCTCCGAGCGTGCAGTCAACTATGCAAATGAACGTGTCGTTTTTGGCCGTTCGATCAGCCATTATCAGGGCATCCAGTTCCCGATCTCAAAAGCCTATATTGAAGTTGAGTCGGCCCGCCTGGTGGGCATAAAGGCAGCAGCGCTTTATGATGCAGGACAACGATCCGGAGTCCAGGCCAGCCTGGCGAACCACCTTGCGGCGGATGCCGCGTGGGCTATGGCGGATGCCTGTTTCACAACCCATGGTGGCTTTGCGTTCGCGCGCGAATACGACATTGAACGCAAATGGAAAGACGTCAGGGTCATGCGCATGAATCCCCGTTCGACGAGCACTCTGCTCGCTCATATCTGGGAGAACGAATTTGGCGGTACGCAGTTACGCTGAACATTGTGAATAGGAAAAGTTCCACGCCCGCTTAACGTCAATACGAGGAACAGTGTCTTGAGTTACAAATTGATAAAGACGGAAAAATCTGGTCACGCATTCATCATCACGTTTAATCGCCCCGATAAACGAAACGCGATCAGTACCGAAGTCATGGATGAATTGATCGCCGCCGCCGCTGAGGCCGAAGCGGACAAGGAGATGCGCGGCATCATCGTGACGGGCGGCAAGGAGTATTTTTCAGCCGGTGCTGATTTGAATGACGCGCAAGCGTTGAACTCTCCAGCCGAAACGCTGGCCTATCTGCGAAAGTGGCACCGCGTGTGCCGCGCGTTTGAAGAAAACAATCTCCCGACCATAGCCGCAATCGAAGGGTTTTGCATGACCGGCGGATACGAGTTCGTCCTGGCGCTTGATATTCGTGTTGCCGCGCATGGATCGAGCTTTGCAATCACCAGCGCCCGCATTGGCACTGTCGCCGGGGCAGGAGGAACGCAACGGCTGCCGCGGATCGTTGGCCCGGCCAAGGCGCTGGAGATCATGTTCGACGCCGACCCCATGGATGCCGAAGAGGCATATCGCATTGGCCTGGTCAACAAGCTTGTTCGGAAAGGAGGCGCACTCGACGCGGCCAAGAAGATGGTTGAGCATTATGCAACCAGAGCCCCTTTAAGTCTCGCCTTCATCAAACATACGGTCCACACTGGTATGCAGATGGACCTCACATCATCGCTCGATTATGAATCCTTTATTGTCTCCTCGATCTACGAGACGAAGGACAGGCGTGAAGGTATTGGCGCGTTCTTCGAAAAGCGTCCGGCAAAATTCACGGGCGAGTAGCGCCCCTCTGTTTCTATGCAGGGAAGTTAGCAAGCACCACGCCATCCTCGAGCGGCTCTAGAGCCGCTTGAGCTATGGCTCCTGTACCCATGAGATTATTTCGATTTGGATTTCTTCAGGACACCCCGGAAATCGGGATCGCGCTTCTCACGGAAGGCGCTGCCGCCTTCTTTCGCTTCGTCGGTCTGATAATAAAGCCCCACAGCCTGAAAGCCCAGATTGGCGATGCCGCGAATACTCTCCGTGTCGGCATTGAATGTGCGCTTGGCGATGGCAATCGCGGTTGGGCTGCGGGCGACGATTTCCGCGCACCACGCATCAACCTCCACATCGAGATCTTCTTCCGGAACAACCTTGTTAACAAGACCCATTTCCAAGGCTTCCTGCGCCGAGTAGCGACGGCACAGGTACCACATTTCGCGCGCCTTCTTCTCACCAACCACGCGCGCCAGATAAGCCGTTCCAAACCCAGGATCGACAGATCCAACTTTCGGGCCGACCTGGCCGAAGATTGATCTGTCAGATGCTATCGTCATATCGCAAATGGTCGCCATGACATTGCCACCGCCGATTGCGTAGCCGTTCACCTTGGCGATAACCGGCTTCGGTACGTCGCGGATAAGGGTATGAATCTCCTCGACTGGCACGCCCAGTGTGCCACGGGTGGAGCGGTCTGATTTCTTGTCCGCGCTGTCGCCGCCAACGCCAAAGGCCTTGCCGCCCGCGCCGGTCAGGACAATGACCGCGATGTCCTCATCCCATCCGGCGCGCATGAGCGCCTCGATCATTTCAAAATATGTGTTCACCCGGAATGCGTTCATGCGATCAGGTCGATTGATCGTGATTGTAGCGACCTGGTTCTTCACTTCGTAAATCAGGTCTTCATATTCAGCCTTGACCATTGTCATCCTTTCTGTCCGGATTGAATCCTTGCCTGTGATGGCAGGCATGTCAGCGTGGAACTGCGCTATGGCCAGTGTATCTGGCGCTGCGCGACCATATTCACTTCGGAGTTACTGATATCAAAATCGGCAACATTCCACAATGTGAAACGCGTATCATTCTTTGACAATTTCAGAGAAATGATCAAAATCAGGAACCGGCACTATTGAAATTCTGGAGGACCGTGCTGTGAGTGACTTCACGCTTGAGAGCAACAGTTTCAAGGATGGCGACTATCTGGCCGCCGACCATATTCTCTCCGAGAATTTTGGCTTCGGTTGTGCGGGCGCAAACAAGTCGCCGCACCTCGCCTGGTCAGGTCAACCCGATGGGACCGAGAGTTTCGCGCTAACGATGTTCGATCCCGACGCGCCGACGGGCAGCGGGTTCTGGCACTGGGTCGTCATCAACATTCCCTGCAGCACACGCGAACTGGTGCTGGATGCGGGCATCTCCGGCGGCGCCAATCTGCCGGCCGGCGCAATGCAGACGCGAACAGACTTTGGTGCGCCGGGCTATGGTGGGCCGTGTCCACCAGAGGGGGATCATCCGCATCGCTATCTTTTCACGGTCCACGCCGTCTCCATGGCGGAACTTCCTGTCGGCGAGGATACATCCGCCGCCATCATTGGCTTCCAATTGCATATGAATGCAATTTCAAAGGCTTCCCTGATGGGTCTGTGTAAACGCTGAATTCAATATGAGATCAGGTGCTGTCCCTGTGAACATCTCGAGCTCCTGAGTTCATACTGGCCGGCTAAATACTTTCAGCCGATCAAGGACGCTCGCATCAACCTTTTCAGGCCGGCCTATGAGGCTGTCGATGAGCGGCTGCGTAGTCGACAGCTTCAACGGTGATCCGAGCAATGGCCAGCTCAGACCGCTTTCATCCTGTTTTGAGAGCATAAGCGAGCGTGCCTTAGTTTGCGGATGATCCATCATTTCAGCAATCGTCCTCACCGGAGCACATTTCACGGTCCGGGCGGTCAGCTCTTCCAGCACGTCAGAGCGGGTTAGTTGGCTCCACCGGGCATCATCAGCCAGGGCCTTCATTTGATCCATGGAGCCGCAGGCAAGCACGTAACCATCCGCGCATTCCAGCATCTGGCTTTCCTGGTCGCTACCGTCTTTGGTTTCCCATAGCGTCGCCGTCATCCACACGGAGACATCCTGCATGGATATGTCCAAGAAATCCCCCTTGCCCGTGCGCTGCCGATTGCGCAGCGCCGCCAGGACGAACAGGAGACCGATTTCGCCGCCCATGAAGTCACATGCCGAAACACCTGCCTTGAGTGGCATTCCCTCAAAGGCGTTCGCATCCATCATACCGGTCATGGCTTGCAACACGGTGTCGAATGCCGGTCTTTGTCCGTAAGCGGAGTCGGCTCCGAACCCGGAAATCGCACAATAGATCAGCCTGGAATTAATCTGCGCCAGCCGCTTCCAGTCGAACCCGCGCCGCGCCAGGGAACCGGGCTTGAGATTCTCAACCAGAACGTCGGCGGATTCCACGAGTTGGGCGAAAATTTGCTGGCCCTTTTCACTTTGCAGATCAATCGCCAGACTGGTTTTTCCGGCGTTGCTCATCGTAAAAAACAAGCTCTCATCACCGATATGAGGCGGCCATTTCCGTGCCGCGTCACCCTCTTTTGGCTCGATCTTCAGGACTTCGGCTCCAAGCGTGGCCAAATGCCTGCATGACAGGGGTGCGGTTGTGTATTGACCTATCTCCAAAACGCGAATGCCTTGCAAAGGCAGCGCCGGGCCATCGGCTTCTGGGCAAGGACACCGATTGTCATGCTTTGCCTGAATGAATGATTCCGCAAACTCCCGCGCGTCTCCGGGTTCGGGAATGCGGTCTGGTATTCGGCCACGACACGTATCGGTTCTTAACAGCGCTCCGGGAATGCGAACCCGCTTACCCGACAGTGGATCATCAAGATATTGAATCGACGAGCGGTGCTCCAGATTGGGATCTTGAGCGGTGTCCTCGATTTTCAGGATCGGTCCGCAGGCGATATCCGATGCCATAAGTCTCTCAATGCAGTGGGCGACATCGTGTCGGCCAACCCACTCTTGCACGATCTGGTCGACCTCATCCTTGTGCGCCAAACGGGCATTCAGCGTGGCATATTTCGGGTCTCCCGCCCATTGAGGCGTTCCCATGACATCACAAATTCTCTGCCAGGGTGGATCGGAAGCCGAGCAGATGAGAATCCAGCCGTCACGGGCCATGTAAGCATTCCACGGTGTGCCCATTGTGTGCTGGTTACCCACACGCGCAGGCGCGCCGCCGCCGAAATGCTCCGGCAGGAACGTGGCCAGAGAATTGACTGCGCAATCATAAAGCGCCATGTCAATTGTCTGGATCTCGCCTGTCCGATCACGCGCGGTCAGCGCCGCGATGATGGCCGCTGCGCCGTAAACTCCTGTTGAGTATTCCATTACCGGCACCCGCAGAACAACCGGGGGACCGTCTGCCAGGCCCGTCGTGTGTGCAATCCCCGAAACGGCCTGGACCATCACGTCACTGAAAGGTTCATCGGCAAGCGGGCCTTCCTTGCCAAAAGCGGTGAAGTCGCAAACGATTGCCGTCTTGCGCCATGCCGCGACGAGAGTGTCCCCGTAGGCGGAATCCACATCGCTCGACAACAATATGACGTCAGCGCTCTGCACGAGGCGGAGAAGCATCTCATCGCGGCGATCATCGGCCGGGTTGAAAACGATGCTGTGTTTTCCCGCCGCAAACAGATTCCGGTTTGCCCATTTGCCCGAAGCGGTGGATGCCCCGGCGGGGGGTTCAACAAAAAAAACATCCGCCCCGATTTCGGCAAGCAGTGAACCGCACACCCCGGCGGATAGCCTGCCGCCGATTTCCACGACAGTGATGCCGCTGAGATACTCTGCAGGTCGCTTTCCACTCATTATCAATTGTTTCCCGTCTAAGCCTGTGGACTGCCCAATAGCGCCATATTGTCCCGCCCAGCGGCAGCCACCGTGCAATCATTGGTGGCGGGTGTCCCCGTAAGCAAGAAAGGCGCGGCAATTATGCAGGTTCCGCTCTCGTCATTGTGCTCGTAGCGCAACAGGTTACGTTGCTTTATGATCGGTAGGTTGAAAACCTCATCCAGCTCGTACATCTTAGTGGCGCGCACACCTGCGGCGGTGAGCCTTTCGACGAGCTTGCCGCTGGAGATTATTGCAGCCTGTGTGCGGGTGACGTGGCTCTCCAAATCTCGAGAATCGCACAAAGCGACAATCCAGCCGTCCTTTGTCTGTAGCATCGTACTGGGCGGGAGAATGCCGCGGCCTTCCGGCCGGCCAAATGCGATCATCCAGGCGACCGTCTCAAGCATGGAAATATCCAGGCATTGCCCGTGCCCCGTCCTGTCTGCATGGCGCAGGGCGGCTAGAATTTCCGCCGGTGCAAGGTGCGCGGCGGCGAGGTCGGCTACTGAAAATCCGGCTTTGGTCGGACCGTTATCAGAAGCGATGAGTGACAGTAGTCCGGCCTCGGCCTGAATGACCGTGTCCAGGGAGGGCCGCTTTGCACCTGAGTGCCCGTAGCCGGATATACCGCAATAGATGATCCGGGGGTTGACCGTGAAGATATCACTGGCGCCCAGTCCCAGCCGCTCCATGGCCCCAGCCCGTAAATTGTGAAGCAGCACGTCCGACGACTTCACGAGTTCGAGAAATGCGTCCTTTCCTTGGCGAGAGCGCAGATCAAGGACCACCGACTGCTTTCCCGCATTGTAGTTGGCGAAGTAACGGCTCACGCCATGGGCCTGGGGAAGCCAGGCGCGTGAATTCTCCCCGCCCGGAGCCTCCACCTTGATGACCTGCGCGCCAAGATTGGCGAGTATGCGTCCTGCCAGCGGGCCCGCGGTATAAGGTCCGACCTCAAGAACGCGCACACCCTTGCACGGTGGATCGGCCAGTTTATCGTGAGTGACAGACGCCGGTATGACTGCTGCGGAAGTTAAAGCTTCACTTCGCCGGCATGGTTGGGGCATATCCGTTTGTTTCACAGACCCGGAGCCGGTGACGGAACCGATCGAAATGCCCCGCTCCTGCAAACTGGCCAGCGTCTCTTGGGTGGTTTTGGTCCGGGTCCATTTCGAAACCAGATCATCAACCTCTTGAACGTTGGCAATGCGCGACCCGGATGTGGCGAAACGAGGGTCCTCGCTTAAGGCCTGCTCGCCCATCACGTCCAGCATATCCAGCCATTGCTGATCGTTTGTCGTGCAGATAATGACCCAGCCATCCGATGTCTGGTAGGCGTTCCACGGTGCAACCAGCGGATGTCGGCATCCGCAGCGGAAACCGCGGGACTGGCCTTCCAGAATCTTGCCAAGAAAAACCCCGGTCAGGGCAAAGGAGGAATCGAAAACCGCCATATCCAGCAATTGCCCGCCTTTGGCCATCTCCTTTGCGCGCAATGCCGCCACTATGGCTGTCGTTGCGTTAAAGCCGGTGAATGTCTCCAATACGGGAAGATCAACCACCGCCGGCTTTTCATTTGTGTCGCCTGTGGTCGCGAGCAAGCCGCTGAGCGCCTGCATTTCGATCTCATCCGGGTTGGAAAGAGGAACATCATCGGCATCGAGCCCAAAAGGCGATAGGGCGCAAACAACCTGCCGGTTCGTATCCAGGCCCCGCATGACATGCTCAAGGTCCGGTATTTTGCCGTCTTCAATCGGTGGAGTGACGATGACAACATCGGCCTGCGCTACCAGCTCCTTCCATTTTTCCTGGAAACCCGAGGAGCCTCTATCCAGATCGACCCGGGTTTCGCCGGCCGATATGATCGGATGAGCCTGCCAGGCGGCAGCTTCGCCGGGCAGAGGATCACCTTCCACGAAGACGCGGCACAAATCTGCGCCCTGGTCGCATAACAGATGCGCGCAAACGCTTCCCGCCAGGCAGCCGACGCGTTCGACTACTTTTACGGAATTGAGCGATCTGGGTTGCGTCAAGGGTGTCTCCCCCAAGCCCTAACGGAACGCGTCGATGCCGGTTAATTCGCGCCCCTGGATAAGGGCGAGAATTCCATTTGCACCATCGGGAATGGGGAGCATTCTGACGTCGCGGTAGAGTTGCTCCAGTCCGGTTTCCTCGGCAATTCCCATGGCACCATGCACCTGGATAGCCTCGGAAATAGCCCGCTCGCAAGCGGTTGTGGAATACCGTTTGGCCATCGCCGACACTCCGTTTGCGCGCTCGCCGTGATCGATGGCGCTGAGTGCCGAATAACAAAGCAGCCGGCTCGCCGTAATCGATGTTTCGATATCCGCCAGTTGTTTCTGCACCAGCTGGTGGCCACCAATGAGTTTGCCAAACTGCTTGCGCAATCCGGCATATTCAATCGCAGCGTCCAATGCCTTCTGGGCAAGATGAACAGCGGCCAGTCCAACGAGCGGGCGGTTGCCGTTCCAGGTCAGGGTCAGCACGCGAGCCGCGTCACCCGAAGATCCCAGTGAGTTTGACTTGGGCACACGGCAGTCATTGTAAACGATTTCTCCAAGATGGCCCTGCCGCAGACCCAGACAGGGGATTTCGTTCGTCTCCAGGCCTGGCGAGTCGCGTTCGACAACGATCCGGCGCAGGATACTGCGCCCCTTTTCATCGACGCCGTCGGCGCATGTCGTGTTGATGATATCGGCTATGCCGGCATTGGTGATCCAGGTTTTGGTGCCATTTATGACTAACTCGCCGCCCTCCGCCACAACGCGGGTCTGTATCTCACGCGGATTCGAACCCACATTTGGTTCGGTTGTTCCCGTGCAGCAGATTTTTGTTCCGGCAAGGATGCCGGGCAGAAATTGTTCGCGCTGCTCGGATGTGCTTTCAGCAAAAATCCGTGCCGCCGTGCATTCCTGAGCCAGTAGTGAAATGGACACGACCGGCGGCAGCATCTCGTATATCAGTCCATAGTCGAGCATTTTCAGCCCTGCGCCACCATGCTCCTGGGCAAGCCTTGGGGCCATGAGGCCCATTTCGGCGAGTACCTTGTAAATTTGCAGCATCACCTTTTTAGGCAAAGGCTTGGCGGCATCATTGGCGTTCAGGACAGGCTCGATTTCCCGCTCGACCATGCTTCTGGCCGATTCTTTTATGAGTTCCTGCTCGGAAGTTAGTTTGAAATCCATTCTCGACCCCTACGGCATTACAAAGCCGCCGTTCACACTGATCACCTGTCCGGTGATCCAGGATGCACGGTCAGAAGTAAGGAAGGCGATCATGCTGGCATGATCCTCCGGCTCGCCAATACGGCGCAGCGGATACATGCGCAGGACTTTCTGCACGCGGGCCTCGTATTTTTCCTGCCCAATTTGCTCCTGCATGGCGGCCTCGCGGGTTTGGCGCAGCTCCGTGTTGGTTGCGCCGGGCGATATCACGTTCAGTGTAATGCCGTTGCGTCCCACTTCCTGAGCCACGGATTTGACCAGCGCAATGACGCCTGCCTTCGCTGCCGCGTAGTAGGAGAGCCTGGCCTGTCCCACGCGGGCTGAGTCCGTTGCGAGGCATACGATACGGCCATATTCGCGCTCGATCATACCCGGAAGCACGACGTGCAGGACGTTCAGCGGTCCATACAGGCAGATATCGATCATCCGCTTCCAGTCCTCGGGCCCGGATTCGACGAACAGCTTATCGTCAACAATTGCAGCCGTAATCACGACTATGTCTGGCGCGCCGAGCTCTTTTTCGGCCTTTGCAACCATCGACTTTACGCTTTCAAGCGAGCTGATATCGACCTGGATGCCAATTGATTGAGCACCTGTGGCGGTGAGCTTTTCAGCTGCGGTGGATGCGGCCTTGCCATCAATATCCGCGATAGCAACCTTGGCACCTGCCTCGCAGAGTTCCTTTGCGCCAGCAAAGCCGATGCCTCGGGCGCCACCAACGATCAGCGCGACCTTCCCGCCAAATTCAAGCTTCATCGATATCTCCCAAAATTACAATAACCAGCGGCTGGTTCGCCGCCGTACTTTTTGCATCTGCTTGCTCATCTGCGGTCAATGTTAGCGCCTGTCCAATGGAAATAGGACGCCAAGCCGGTAATTAGGTCTCATTTACAACCGCAATTTACGGGGCGGAATCTCACTTTTATCCCAAGACCATGTGCAAGTGCCAAATGTACAATTCCACTAGACGGGACGTGTTCTAATTTGTAATCTATGTGGGATTTTGATGTCAATCTGAATGTTTTTATCTCGGCGATCAGTTTAAGAGCTCTGATATCAGAGGTGGGTAACCTGCAAGCATTTTCCTGGTGCGGTTCGCCGCGAGGCCATTTTCATATTTGGCCGGTTTCATATTTAGGAGGCGTCACGGTTAGCCGGTGAAGAGTAATTCTGAGATAGCAGGTCAGGCGGGTTCGGAAGTTCCTGTGCTGGAAGCCGGCACGGATGATGCCGCCAATCTGCCCTTGAGCGGTATACGGATCGCCGATTTCAGCAGATTGCTGCCGGGTCCGTGGTGTACGCAGTTCCTTTCCGATCTGGGGGCAACGGTCATCAAGGTGGAGAGGCCTGATGTTGGCGATATGAGCCGCCACAATCCGCCGGTTTACGAAACTTCCAGCGTCTATTTCAATAGCGTCAATGGCGGGAAGGACAGTCTGGCGATTGATCTGTCGAGCGCCGATGGCAAAGCTGTGGCCCACAAACTCATCGCCACGTGCGATGTGCTCGTCGAGTCGTTCCGGCCCGGTGTCACAACCAAGCTTGGGATCGATTACGAGCAGGTGAAACCGCTAAATCCCGATATTATCTACTGTTCAGTCACCGGATTCGGACAGTCGGGACCTCTGTCACATATATCAGGCCATGATCTGGTGATTCAGGCGCTTGCGGGTTTTGCCGGCCTCTCCTCAGCGCCCGGTACGGCCCCGCAGGTGCCGGGATTCCAGGCAGCCGATTATGCAGGCGCCACCACGGCCTGTATCGGCATCTTGTCCGCATTGCTGAAGCGCACGAAGTGCGGAGAGGGCAGCTATCTGGACATCGCCATGTTCGACAGCCTTTTTGCCATGTGCAATATCTCGCAAACGAGCGCCATGGCCCGCATGAGCGGTAACACTGGCGAGCCGGAATTAGAAGTCTGGGGCGGCAATCCGCGCTATTGCGTATATTCCACAGCCGATGGAAAGGCCGTGGCACTGGCGTTGCTGGAAACACGGTTGTGGGCCGGTTTTTGCGATGCGATCGAACGTCCTGATCTCATTGACGAGAACGAAACTCCAGACGCCCGCCACAGCAACCACGGCGCCAAGGCCCAAGAGTACCGAAAGGCCATCACAGACTTTTGCCTGTCAAAAAACCGCGATGATCTGATCGAAGAATTGACAGCTCATGGCGTACCGGTCTGTCCCATCTATTCACCCGACGAGGCGCTGAATTCGGCAAATGTCGCCGGGCGCGGACTGATTGAGCACATCGAGCATCCGACTGAAGGCAAAATCCCTCAGCTCGCGAATCCGCTGTCATTGAGTGGGCTCACAAGGCGGCGCCGGTCCGCTCCGCGGTTAGGCGGGTCCAGCGAGACAATTCTCGATGACTTAGGCTTTGACAGTGAAACCAGGAAGCAATTGTTCAAGAAAGGGGTTGTCCAGCCATGACCCAGGCACTTGAGAATGCAAATGCGCTATCCAGCTATATTTCGGCAACGATGGAAAGACAGCTGCCCGTTGAGATCATCGACGCGGCCCGAATGTGTCTTGCTGACTGGCTCGCCACGGTTGTCGGAGCTCACGAACAAGGCGCGGGGCAGACGGCGCGCAAGGCTCTGAGTGCCTGGTCCGCAAATGGGCGTGCGCCTGTTTTTCAGGGCGGGAACCAGTCACCGCTCGCGGCCGCGCTGGTGAACGGAACTTTTGCGCATTGCCTCGACTATGACGACACGCATTTGGGGTGTTTGGCGCATTTGAGCGGGCCTACATGGGCCGCCGCGCTTGCCATGGCGGCGGAGTTGCAAAGCGGTGATCAGGAAGCACTCAAGGCTTTCGTGACCGGTTTCGAGACTGGCGCGAAGATCGGCGGTTTGAAGTTCGGGGAAACCGTCAACAAGCGCGGTTTTCACGCGACGTCGGTCCTTGGGCGTTTCTCGGCCACTGCCGCGGCGAGCAGTTTGATGGGGCTGAACAAGAATCAAATTGTCAACGCGCTGGGCATTGCGGCGACGACCGCGGGAGGTCTCGTGGCCTCGTTTGGAACCATGTCAAAGCCATTTCACGCGGGCAAGGCGGCGATGGACGGCGTGCTGGCGGCGCAGTTGGCATCGTGCGGGTTTGAAGGCAAAAAGGATCTGCTTGAACCGGGTGGGGACAATCTCGCGGCCGCGCTCATTCAAAATGGCGAGGCCGGCATTCAGGAATTGCACTTCAACGGCGAGTGGGAAATCCTCCAGAATACTTTCAAACCTTACGCCGCCTGCCTTCTGGTGCATCCGGCGGTTTCAAGCGCGCGCGATATTTTCAACCAGATCGACGGGCGCGAGATAACAAGCATTCAGGCGCGTACCAACCCGATGGTTGAGAGATTTGCGGCGAAACCGGACCCGAAGGAGCCCCTCGAAGGCAAATTCTCCATTGCCTATTGCGCGGCGCTGGGACTTTGCGGATATGACGTTTCGGAACAGGATTTCACCGCCGAACGCCTTGGCGATACAAAGGTCAGGGAGATGATGGCAAAGGTCGAGCTTGCGAATGACGACTCGATTGCGACAACCGCCGCATCGATGACCGTCACCTTTGCGGACGGCAGCGAAATCACCGCCGATACGCCGCTGGCCCTGGGAAATCCGGGCAATCCACTGGGCTGGGAGGGAATGCGCCGCAAGTTTATGTCGCTTGTGGAGCCGGTCTATGGGCCGCAATCGGAGGCTCTGTTCGAGCTGGCTCAAACGGCTGGAGACGGCAACTCACTGCAGCAGATAGCCGTTATGCTGTCGGAAAAGACGGTGCACTGATCCATAAAACTGTTTGCGAGGATCGGTCGAAACACAAAATCCTGGGAGGATGAAAGAGCAGATGAACCCCCAACTTTTCTCACCATTCAAGCTGAACGGCGTGACCTTCGATAACCGGATCGTCGTCTCGCCCATGGGTCAGTATTCTGGAGACGGCGAAGGGTGCGCCACGGACTGGCATATCATGCATTTGGGCAATCTTGCGGTTTCAGGCGCCGGTCTGGTCATCATCGAGGCGGCGGCGGTGGAGCCGCGCGGACGCGTCAGCCCGATTGATCTGGGAATCTGGTCGGACGCAAACGCCGATGCGCTGGAGCGCGTGCTTAAATTCTGCCGGAAGCATGGCGATTGCAAATGGGGTATGCAACTGGCTCATGGCGGGCGAAAGGGCGGCGTCTCGCCGGCCTGGAAAGGCCAGCTTCCGCTCGCGGAAAAAGATGGCGGCTGGACCCCCCTGAGCGCGTCGGAGATTGCCTATCCAGGGCGGGCCAAGCCGATCGCAATGGACAAGAAGGGTCTTGATGAGGTCCGAGATGCTTTTGTTGCGGCGGCCAGGCGCGCCAAGCGGCTCGGTGTCGAGGTTCTGGAAATTCATAATGCGCATGGATATCTGCTTCACTCCTTCCTGACGCCGTTTGGCAATGACCGGGATGATGAATATGGCGGCAACCGCGAAGGCCGGATGCGATTTCCGCTGGAAGTGTTCAGCGCGGTGCGCGATGTCTGGCCCGGAGAAAAAGTTCTGGGTGTGCGCATAACGGCCACGGACTGGGCTGACGGTGGTTGGGATATCGATGATTCAGTCGTTTTTTGCCAACGCCTCAAGGAACTGGGCTGCGACTACATCACCGCCTCCAGCGGAGGTGCGACGCCGGATCAGAAAATTCCCGTCGGCCCCAGCTATCAGATACCGCTCGCCGAAACCATCCGCCGGGAAGTTGATATTCCGGTTATGGGCGTTGGCCTTATCACCGAACCGGCCCAGGCCGAGGAGATTATTGCGCAAGGCAAGGCCGATCTCGTCGCGCTTGGCCGTGGAATGCTGTTCAACCCTCGCTGGCCTTGGCACGCAGCGTTCGAATTGGGGGGCAAGATCACAATCCCGCGTCAATATGAACGCAGCCATCCGGAGATGCGCAGCGGCGATTTCCTCAAGCCGAGGCAGGATTGATTTGATGACCCGCTATTCACGTTACGTGTTCTAGGGTCCGGACTATGACTGCCTCGTTTCCTCATCTTCTGAAACCGCTCGATCTGGGCGTCACCACCTTGTCCAACAGGGTGATGATGGGCGCCATGCATCTCGGGCTTGAAGCGCATCCCGGCGGGTTCGAGCGCATGGCCGAATTCTACGCGGAGCGCGCGCGCGGCGGCGTCGGGTTGATGGTGACGGGGGGAATTGCTCCCAATCAGGACGGATTATTGAAGACAGGCGGCCCGGTTCTAGAAGCTCACGGCCAGATTGCCCGACATAAACTGGTCACCGACGCCGTCCATGGCGAGGACGGCAAGATCCTGATGCAAATCCTGCATACCGGCCGCTATTCATATCAGGAATACAGTGTCGCCCCTTCGCCAATCCGGGCACCGAACAGCCCGGCAACGCCGCGCGAAATGACAGGGGAGGACATTGACCGCACCATTGCAGACTTCGCCAATTGCGCCGCCCTGGCTCGGGAGGCCGGATATGACGGGGTCGAGATCATGGGTTCCGAGGGGTACCTGATCAATGAATTTATCACCCTGCATACCAACCACCGCGATGACGATTGGGGGGGCGCTTATGAAAACCGCATTCGGTTTGTGCTGGAGATCATTCGCCGCACCCGTGAAAAGACCGGTCCCAACTTCATCATAATGTTCCGGCTCTCCATGCTTGACCTGGTTGAGGATGGCAGCACCTGGAGCGAAATCGTGAAATTGGCCCGTGAGGCCGAAAAAGCGGGCGCCAATATCTTAAACACCGGCATCGGCTGGCACGAGGCGCGCATCCCCACAATCGCCCAGGCCGTGCCTCGCGCCGCCTGGACCTGGACCACCGCCAAACTCAAGGGGAAGGTCGCCATTCCCGTCATCGCGTCGAACCGCATCAATACGCCGGAACAAGCCGAGGATATACTGGCGCGCGGGGACGCCGACATGGTGTCGCTGGCGCGTCCTTTCCTCGCCGACTCCCATTTTGTCGCCAAGGCGGCTGCAGGCCAGGCTGATCTCATCAATAGTTGTATCGCCTGCAATCAGGCGTGTCTGGATCATATTTTCAACGGTCAAATATGCACATGCCTGGTTAATCCGCGCGCCTGCCACGAGACCGAACTGGTTTTTGAGAAAACTGCCGAGCTCAGGAAAATTGCTGTTGTCGGCGCCGGTCCCGCAGGATTGAGTTTCGCAACCGTTGCCGCAGAGCGCGGGCATTCGGTGACCCTGTACGAGGCCACGAACGATATTGGCGGCCAGTTCCAAATCGCCCGCAAGATTCCGGGCAAGGAGGAGTTCAACGAAACCTTGCGCTATTTCCGCAAAATGATCGAGCTGTTGGGAATAACGACGTGGCTGAATACCAAGGTGGGTGCGGCCGAATTGTTGGAAGGTGGATATGATCGCGTGATCCTGGCTACCGGCGTGACACCTTTCACTCCGGATATAGAAGGGATCGGCCACGCCAGGGTGATGTCTTATATCGAGCTGTTGCGTGATGGTAAGGAAGCGGGGGATCGTGTGGCGATTATTGGCGCAGGCGGGATCGGCTTCGACGTTGCCGAATTCCTAGTTCATGCTGGAAAACGCTGGGGTCATAGCCGCGAGGAATTTCTCGCCCGCTGGGGCATTGATGTGGAAATTAAATCTCCCGGCGGTCTCACTCATGCTCCACAAACTCCTGAACCTGCCCGCGAGGTGTTTTTGCTTCAGCGCAAGACATCACGGCTGGGAAAGGACCTTGGCAAGACCACGGGCTGGATTCACAGAGCAATACTCAAACAGGCGGGGGTGACGATGATTTCGGGTGTCAGCTACCGCAGGATCGACGACGATGGTTTGCACATCACCATTGGCGGTGAAGACAAAATTCTGGAGGTTGATACGGTGGTTATATGCGCAGGGCAGGAACCTTGTCGTGAGTTGAAGGGGGAGTTGGAGAAAGGAGGGATGACCGTAGAGCTGATCGGCGGTGCAGATGAGGCAGGTGAATTGGACGCCAAGCGGGCGATAGACCAGGGAGTCAGACTGGCAGCGTCGATTTAAGAACCTTCTCTAAGGCCCGGTAATTTGAGGGCCTGGCTGAATTTTTGAACAACCAGCAGGAAGAAATTGGGGAAATGAATGTCTGACTTCGAGTTATCGGTGGCTGTTGAAGAAGACTACCGGGAAATCCGCGAGCAAGTGAGGGCGCTGTGCGCCGATTTCCCCGGCGAATATTGGCAGAAACTGGAAGACCAGCCGCCGGAGTCGAGCTACCCCACCGAATTCATTGAGGCGCTGACGGCGGCGGGTTATCTGGCCGCGCTGATCCCGGAAGAATATGGCGGCGCTGGTCTGCCAATCCGCGGCGGCGGCGTGATCCTGGAGACCATCAACGCGACGGGGTGCAACGCCAGCCCCGGCCACGCGCAGATGTACACCATGGGCACGATCCTGCGGCATGGTTCCAAGGAACAAAAGCAGTATTACCTGCCGCAGATCGCCAGGGGCGAATTACGGCTGCAAGCCTTTGGTGTGACCGAGCCGACAACCGGTTCGGACACCACGCAGCTCAAGACCCGAGCCGAGAAACGCGGCAACGGTTATGTCATCAATGGCCAGAAGGTCTGGACCAGCCGCGCGGCCCATTCCGATTTGATGTTATTGCTGGCGCGAACCACCCCGGCCGACAAGTGTGAGAAGCGTACCGATGGCATCTCAACCTTCCTCATCGATCTGCGCGAAGCACAGAAGAATGGCTGCACCATCACGCCGATCAAGGCGATGATCAATCACAACACCTGCGAGGTATTCTTCGACAATGTGCCGATCCCGGGCGACGCGCTCATTGGCGAGGAAGGCAAGGGGTTCCGCTATATCCTCGATGGGATGAACGCGGAGCGGTGCCTTGTTGCCAGCGAGTCCATTGGCGATGGCCGCTACTTCATTGAGAAGACGGTGAATTATGCCAATGAACGGGTCGTCTTCGGGCGCCCCATTGGCCAGAACCAGGGCATCCAGTTCCCCATTGCCCAGGGTTACGCGCAGCTCGAAGCGGCGGATTTGATGGTGCGCAAGGCGTCGGCCATGTTCGACGCGCTCATTCCATGCGGGGCCGAGGCAAACATATCGCGGCTGCTGGCCTGCGAGGCGGCATGGGCTTGTGCCGAGGCTTGCTTCACCACCCATGGCGGGTTCGCCTTTGCGCGTGAATATGACATCGAACGCAAGTGGCGCGATGCACGGCTTTACCGTACAGCGCCTATTTCGACCAATATGATCCTCAATTACGTCGCCCAGCACGTGCTCGGCTTGCCGCGATCATATTGATGATTATCGTATCATTCACGGCGAGGAAAACAGGATGGAAGGCTGTGATGCATCAGGGAGATTGGACGCAGTGACTGTCGCTGAAAAACTGGCGCGCCGTGCGCTTGCGATCCGATATGAAGATTTGCCGGAGCAGGCTATTAAATGGGCTGAAATCGGCTTTCTGGACACCGTTGGCGTGACCCTTGCCGGAAGCCATGAGCCCTGTGTCAGGATTCTGCGTGATCTACCGGGCGTGGGTAAAGCAGATGGTCCGTGCCTGACGTTCGACAACGGAAAACGCTGTGATCTGTTGGACGCGGCGCTGATCAACGCAACAGCCTCTCATGCGCTCGACTATGATGATTTCGCGTCAAGCATCGGAGGGCATCCCTCCGTGACGCTTGTGCCGGCCATTCTCGCCCTTGGAGATACCCTGGATATTTCAGGGCGACAGGCAATTTGTGCATATGTCGCAGGTTTCGAAGCGGAAAGCAGGATAGGCCGCGCCGTAAATCCACACCATTATGACAAAGGCTGGCATCCAACCGCGACGCTTGGAATTTTTGGCACCGTTATTGCGCTTTCCCATTTGCTGGGGTTTGACGAGCATCGCGCGGCAACGGCAATTGCCATCGCAACCTCCATGGCTTCTGGCATAAAATCCAATTTTGGCACGATGACCAAACCCCTGCACATCGGCCATAGTGTGCGAAACGGGATGATGGCAACTTTATTGGCTCGCGGTGGTTTCACCGCAAACCCTGAAAGCTTCGAGCACAAACAGGGATTCCTGGCCGCGTTTCAGGGCGATGAAGCGTTCGATCCATCTAAGCTTTTTAAGAATTGGGCCGAGCCTCTGGAAATCGTGGAGCCCGGGTTTGGCCTGAAACAGTTTCCCTGCTGCGGAAGCACCCATACGGCTATCAACTGTATGATCGAACTTCGCAAGGAACATGACCTGTCGCCCGGTGAGGTCCGTAGTGTTCAGGTTCTGGTTAACCCGAGACGTCTTCCCCATACCGATAATCCGGATCCACTAACCGGGCTTGAGGGCAAGTTCTCCCTTCCCTATCTGATTGCCCGCGCCTTGGTCGACGGGGATGTCCGCCTTGGCCATTTCGATGATCAGGCGCTGAGCGAGCCATCCGTCCGCGCTGTCATGGTCCGGATTGCAACGGCGGCGCATGACGACATGCCGGCGAACTCGGAAAATCAATTTGGATCGGAAGTCACGGTTGTTCTCAACGATGGCCGGGTGTTCAACCGGCGTATTGATCACCGGCTTGGGCGAGGGCCGGATCACCCGATGTGCGATGAAGAGCTTCGTCAAAAATTCGAAGATTGCGCGGGGCGTGTTTGTACATCCACACAGGTGGAATTGCTTTTTGAAAAGCTGCGTGGTTTGCGGGGTCTTCACAAGATCAGTTCTATCTCCAACATCATCGCTGTCGATGAACCGATGCAAGAAATACCAGCTCATCAAATAAACTAGGGAGGATGCATGCCGATGTCCGAAATTGATGTGATCGTATGCGGGGCTGGAAATGCAGCACTTTCAGCCGCGCTGGCGGCACGTGAATCCGGAGCCAGTGTGCTGGTATTGGAAAAGGCCCGTGAGGATGAGAAGGGGGGGAATTCGTACTTTACGGCCGGTGGGTTTCGCTTCTCCCATGACGGTCTTGAGGATATTTCCGAGGATATTCTGACCGATCTATCCGATGCCGAGCGCGAACAGATTGTTCTCCCCAGCCATGATCGTCATCACTTCTACGAACAGCTGATGAAGGTCACCCATCATCAGGCGGATGAAGAATTGGCCTGGATTTTAATTGATAATTCCCGGTCGACCATGGCGTGGCTGCGCAGTCACGGCATTCGTTTTCTTCCCATGTTCGGGCGCCAGTCGTTTTTCGTCGATGGTAAACATCATTTTTATGGCGGCGTGAATATCGAGGCCGTGGGCGGCGGCGCGGGCCTGGTTGAATCCGAGATCGCCAGAGCGATCAAGATCGGCGTTGAAATTCGATACGAAACCGGCGCAACCCGATTGCTGCAAAGCAGCGACCGCAAGGTGCGCGGTGTGGAAGTGCTCGGCCCTAACGGTTATCAGGAAATCGAAGCGAAATCGGTTGTGCTGGCGTGCGGCGGGTTCGAATCGAACCCCGAAATGCGCGCCCGTTATCTGGGATCTGGATGGGACCTGTGCCGGGTTCGTGGGACGCGCCACAACATGGGCGACGGTATTCGCATGGCCATCGATATCGGGGCTCAGCCGTTTGGAAACTGGTCCGGTTGTCATTCCGTCGGCTGGGATATCAGCGCGCCGCCATACGGTGACCGTGAAGTGCTGGATAATTTCCAAAAACATTCCTATCCGCTTGGCATCATCGTCAATATGAATGGCGAGCGCTTTGTCGATGAAGGGGAGGACTACCGCAACCTCACTTATGTGCGCTTCGGGCGTGAAATCATGGCCCAGCCGCAGCGCACGGGCGTTCAGATATTCGATCAGAAAACAGTAGATATGCTGCGTGACGAATACCGCATTCGCCAGGTCACCAAAGTCGAAGCCAGTACCATTGCGGAACTCGCCGAAGGTTTGGAGATCAACCCGATAGCGCTTGAAAAAACCATAAGCGAGTTCAATGCGGCCTGTCAGCCCGGCAAGTACAACCCAGCTATCCTGGACAATGTGCATACGCAAGGGATTACCCCCGCTAAATCCAATTGGGCGCTTCCTATCGATGAGCCGCCCTTTATCGCCTTCGTCACAACGACCGGGATAACTTTTACTTTCGGTGGGCTTCGCGTCAACGCACAGAGCGAAGTGCAGGACGTCACGGACCGCTCCATACCCGGCCTCTATGCCGCCGGGGAACTGGTCGGCGGATTGTTTTATGAAAACTACCCTGGCGGTAGCGGTCTGATGGCGGGGTCGGTATTCGGGAAAATCGCCGGAGACTCCGCCGCTGGTTATTCCCAGGCTCTTGGAGAATCAACCTGATATGCCCGGCGAAGCCGTATCCAGTGGGCTTGCCCGTTTCACCCGTGAGTTGGCGTTTGAGGATATTCCGGACGATGTAGGCGAACGCATCAAACACCTGATGCTCGACGGTATTGGGATCGCCTTGGCGGCTTCGCGATATTCATTTGCTCGAACTATCTGGGATGGCCTCGCCAATTTGGGCGGGGACGGCGCCTGTTCGGTAATTGGTATGGAGGGGAGGTTACACGCCCGAGATGCCGTGATGATGAACGGCGCCCTTATCCACGGTCTCGATTTTGACGATACCCATATGAAAGCGGTCGTTCACGCAACGGCGGCAGCTTTACCCACGGCCCTGGTCATGGCGGAAAAACAGAACGCCAGCGGGCCTGAATTCCTCTGCGCCTATCTGATCGGAATGGAAGTGGCAATCCGCATTGGCATGGCGGCGGACTTCGGTTTTCATCATCGCGGCCTTCACGCAACTGGCGTCGTCGGCCATTTCGCCGCCGCCCTGATCGCGGGGCGCTTGATGGGATTGGATGAAGACCAGTTAACGAGCGCGCAAGGGATCGTTGGTAGTACGGCCATGGCCAGTCAGGAATTTGTCGAGGATGGATCGTGGAACAAACGCCTGCATCCAGGCTGGGCTGGCGTCGCTGGAATAACCGCCGCTGCGTTAGCTGAATCCGGCTTTATCGCCCCTGCAAGACCGTATGAGGGTCGCTTTGGGCTGTTTCGCTCGTTGCTCGGCGTGGCTGAGGAAAAGCCAGATTTGTCGGCGATCACTGACGGCCTTGGGGAACGTTGGGAAGCCGCGAGTTCTGCGGTTAAACCCTTCCCCACCTGTCACTTTACCCATGCGGTAGCGGATGCGGCCCTGGCTCTTGGCGAGTATATTCCTGACAGCGACCAGATCGTCTGTATCAAAGCCCGAATTCCAGCCGAGACAATACCGGTGATCGCCGAACCCGTTGCCAACAAGATCAAGCCGACCAGTGACTATGATGCCAAGTTCAGCACGCAATTTATCGTCGCCGCGGCTCTTGTTAAGGGGCGTTTTGGATTGGCGGAACTGAAAGACGAGGTGCTCGGCGACCCGGCCATTCTCGATCTTGCGCAAAAGGTCGAATGCGAGGCCGACCCAGAGTCCCAGTTCCCGAAATATTACTCAGGTGGGCTACATATCACCATGCGCAACGGAGAAACCCATGAGCATTATGAGCCGATAAACCGTGGCGCTGGAGAGCGGGCATTAACGCAGGGTGAAATCACGGACAAATTTATGGCCAACGCCACCCTAGCGGTGAGTTCTGAACGCGCTGAAGCGATCAGGGATGCGGTTCTTTGTGTCGATGAGTTTCCAGCGCGTAAATTGATGGGATTGCTGAGTGACGGTTCGATCGCGAGATGATGATGAATCATAATTTCAAGGGGAGCGTTCCAGCGCCACGCAAACCCGAATTCAGCGGCAAGGGAGGAAGCTATGAACCCGGCGGGAATTCTGTCGAAGAGCAAGCCGGCTCAGCCAGGACGGCGAGCGCTCGATGGCGTCAAGGTCGTCGACATATCGAATTTTCTCGCCGCGCCGCTGACATCCATGTTCCTGGCCGACTTCGGAGCCGAGGTCATCAAGGTCGAACGGCCGGACAATGGCGACGAGATGCGGTACTGGGGCGAAAACAAGGATGGCGTAGGCCTCTATTTCAAGGTCATCAATCGCAACAAGAAATCGGTTACGCTCGATTTGAAATCCAGCTTTGGAGTCGAAGCTGTCAAACGGCTGATCAAGGACGCCGATATCATCATAGAGAATTTTCGCCCCGGTACATTGGAGAAATGGGGTCTCGGCTATGGTGTGCTTTCGTCGGTCAATCCCGGTATCGTAATGCTGAGAGTATCCGGTTTCGGTCAAACGGGGCCGTACAAGCAAAGGCCGGGTTTTGGCACCCTGGCGGAGGCGTATGCCGGATTTGCCAACATAACGGGCTTTCCGGAAAATCCGCCATTGCTTCCGCCCTTTGGGTTGGCGGATTCCACGACCGGCCTGATGGGCGCGTATCTGGCGATGGTGGCATTGCATGAACGCAATGAGAATGGCGGACCGGGGCAGGTGATCGATCTGGCGATTTACGAGCCCCTGTTTTCGCTGCTGGGTCCGCAGGCTGTCAATTACGATCAGCTTGGTTTGATACAGCAGCGGCAGGGAAGCCGTCTGCCGTTCACGGCGCCGCGCAATACGTATGAGACCCGTGACGGGAAGTGGGTTTCGATTGCCGGTAGCGCCCAGTCGATCTTCATACATATTTGCGCGGCGCTGGATATTCCCGATCTGGTAAAAGACCCGCGGTTCGCCGACAATCGGGTCCGGCTCAAAAATGCCGAGGCACTCGACGAAGCCCTGCAGACCGCAATCGTCAAGATTGACATTAAAGACCTGCTGGAAAGATTCGACCGGGCCGGAGCCGCCATCGCCCCCGTCAACGATATCGCGCAGATATTCGAGGACCCGCACTTTATGGCGCGGGAGAATATTGTTGCGGTCCAGGACGATGAACTCGGCGGCACGGTGAGAATGCAGAATGTTGTGGGCAAATTTTCCGAAACACCCGGCAGTATCGAGCACGCCGGACCACGCCTTGGTGAGCACAATCGCGAGGTCCTGGTGGAGCAGCTTGGCTTCACCGCGGAGGAATTGGCGGCGGCCGGAATTGAACCTGACCCGCGCAAGGAAGACCCAGGCAGCGGACAGCCAGAGTGATCCGGCCGCATCGCGCGAGACAACACAAAGATAAGAAACGAGCTAATGTTGCATTTGCCAAAATCAGTATCGATCGTGGAAGTCGGGCCGCGCGACGGGCTCCAGAGCCTGCCGCGAAAAATCGATACCGAAATCAAGGTTGCGATGGTCGACCACCTCACGGAAGCCGGGTTCCCGGTGATCGAGGTCACGAGTTTTGCCCATCCCCGCGTCGTGCCTAACCTGGCTGACGCGGAAGATGTGATGGCGCGGATTCAGCGCCGCCCCGGGACCGTTTACCGGGTGCTCGTGCCCAATGCGCGCGGAGCGGAGAGGGCGGTCGCCTCGCGGCCGGATGAGATTGTCGGCCTGACAACCGTGAGCGCCAGCTATCTGCAAAAAAATCAGAGTATGACGAGAGATGAGGCCGTTGCGCAGGCGGTACAGGCCTTCCGCATAGCCGAAAAGAACGGATGCCGGTTTGTCATGGCGCTCGGGATGGCGCTGTGGTGTCCCTATGAGGGGCGCATACCCGAAAGCAAGGTCATGGATTTGCTGCAGGAGTTCGTGGATGAAGGCATGGAGCAGTTCTATCTTGCCGGCAGTATCGGCATGGAGGACCCGGCCCACGTCAACACCCTGTTTCACATGGTGCGGGACCGCTTTCCGCAAGTCGAGATCGGCTTTCACGTTCACAATATTTCCGGGATGGGAACGGCCAATGTCCTCGCTGCCCTCGATGGCGGGGCGACGCGTATCGAGGGATCTATTTGCGGTATTGGCGGGGGGATCGCCACTCCAAGCGGTATGGGGTCTTCAGGCAATCTTGCCAGTGAAGACATTGTGCATATGCTCAATGAGATGGGGATTGATACAGGAATGGATTTGCCAGGCGTTCTGGTGGCGGCCAGGAAAATCGCAGCCCTGTTAAAGGTTGAATCTCAAAGTTATATTAGTCGCAGTGGAACGCGCGCGGACATCACCGAGTTGGAGGGTGCTTCGCAGGTTGCTGGTCCTGAAACGAAAGAGCAAACAACATGACCGAAGTACAAGTAGGAACGGTTGAGGATTTCCCGGCGGGGGAGTTTCTCGTAATGGAAGTCGAAGGAAAGGAAATCGGTCTGGTTCGCCAAGCCGACGGCACGTTCCACGCGGTGCTCAATTATTGCCCGCATCGCGGTGCTCCAATATGCCGCGGCTTCGTTTCGGGTACAATGTTGCCCAGCAATCCGGGGGAGTTAGTCTATGGCAGGGAGGATCAAATCCTGCGTTGTCCATGGCATGGCTTTGAATTTGAACTGGAAACGGGCCAGCGTGCATATACCGATAGCCGCATGAAGCTGCGCAAGTTTCCCGTGGAAGTGCGAGACAACGCAGTATTCGTGAAACTGAAATAGCCAAATTCCTAGAGGGTATTCCAAATGAACGTGCATGAGCGAGGCCGGGACCCATCGCTGAAGAACCACATTGATGTCGATATAATCGATTGTGACGTTCATCCGGTCATTAGGGGAGGCGTGAAAGGGCTGTTGCCTTATGTGCCTGAAGCCTGGCGGCACAGATTTGAACTCAAATTGGGCCATCTTGCCGCTGCAGCTCCGCTCACCATGCGCTATGAGCATCCCAGCGGCAGCGCAATACGAACCGATGCAAGCCCGTCTGAAGGTGCGCCTGGTGGATCGGATCCGGATTTCGTGATCAAGGATTTGATTGAGGGACACGGCATCAATTGTGCCGTGCTCAACTCGCTTCAGGCAGGCCAATTTGCGGTTGCCCTGGCCGGACCTGACGAAAGCATCGTGCTGTGCTCGGCGGCAAATGATTATTTCATCGAAGAGTGGGGGTTAATCAGCACCGGGCCTTTGCGTCTTGCGATGTCAGTACCCACGCAGGACCCCGATGCAGCGGCCGCCGAGATACGCAGGCTCGCACCAAACGGCGCCGTCGCATGTATTTCATTGCCGCTTCTCAATATTCTCATGGGCAACCGCTGGTACTATCCAATCTATGAGGCGGCACAAGAACAGGGCCTTTCAATCCTTGTTCACCTGACGGGAGCGGAAAGCATTTATAAAGGCGCTCCGGCATCGGCGGCCGGCTGGACTGAGAATTACCCCGAACGTTATGTCTCATTGGCACAGATCGGCCAGGCAAATCTCACCAGCCTGATGTTCAGCGGCACTTTTGAAAAATTCCCGGATCTGAAATTTCTTTTTGTCGAGTACGGCTTCACCTGGATCCTGTCGCATATCTGGAGAATGGACAAAACCTGGCAGAGCATGCGCTATGATGTGCCATGGGTGAAAAAGCCGCCGGGTGAGTATATCCATGAGCGGGTTCGTTTTTCGACGCAGCCCCTGGACGAGCCCGAAGACCCTAAACAACTCTACACCATGATCGATATGATCGGCGATGACGTGCTGATGTACAGTAGTGACTATCCGCATTGGGACAACGATATGCCAGGGCAGAGTCTGATCGGATTGAGCAAGGAGTCGAAGCGTCGGATTTTCAGGGAGAACGCACTGGCGGCGCTACGTCTATGACGGAATCGATGAGTTCATCGCCGCGTCACTCTTGATCGGTTTCATTCTGACTTGACAGCAGGTTCCTCTTGATCGTGACGAGGTCGTCGACGAGGCGCTCGCGAGCGTCCGCTTCCAGTCCTGCCAGGGCGATCTCGTAAACCTTTCCGGTGACATCCGGCATGACGTCAATCAACGGATCGACCTTATCTGTCTTGTGAATACGCTTGGCCCTGCGGTCGTCCGGATCGGGCCGCCGTTCAATCCATCCGCCCTCCTCAAGTCTGTCGAGAAGCTTGCCAAGGGGTGCCTTTTCCATGTCGGTTTCGTCGGCAAGGCCGCTTTGCTTTTGCCCGTCCGTGCGGATGAGATAGGCGAGAACAAACCACTGCGCGCGGGTGAGCCCGATATCGCGAACGCGCCGCTCGAAGGCCAGGCGCATCAAGCGGGCAACGTCATGAACGAGGAAGCCCAGACTGCGTTCATAGTCCTGTTCCTTGGTCTGGCTTGATTTAGTATCCATAGATATTATAATGATGGAAACTTCTTTCCATTCCAAGCTGTAAGTGAATAAAAATCATGATCCGAACGGCGGTTATCATAGGAATCCGGAATTTCGCCGCCCTGGCAATGGGGACAATGCTCATTTTGGCCGTTGTTTTTAAAATGGGCTCTTACGGCGCAATGGACGCAAGGGCGGAAAACTCCGCCGCCCTGGCACAAGCAGCACTCTCTGGTGATACGGCGCGAAAATTGAACCTTCGCCTCGTTGCCGCCGAATTGAAGACAGTCCAATCGCCCATCATCGGCACGGGGACAATTTTTGCCCAAAAGACAAGCAAAATCGGGCCTCTCGTCGAAGGGCCGGTTGTCCGGATTCACGTCAATGTCGGGGATCACGTAAAAAAGGATGAGCCGCTGTTCGAGATTCGTCCGGACAATTATCGCTTCATATTTAACGAATACAAGGCCCTTCTGTCCGAGGCCGAGGCGCGTGTCAGAGATGCCGAACCGGCCTTTGAGCGCGCACAGAAACTCATGGAACGCAAGAATATATCCCAGGCGCGGCTGGACAAGGCCCACAGCGCCCTTGCCCTCGTGCGCGCCAAGATCGAATTCGCCAAGGTCCGCACGGAGCGGGCAAAAAAGGACCTTGAAGATACGCTCGTGCATGCCCCCTTCGACGGCGTTGTCACCTTCCGCTATGTGGACGAAGGCGTCTATCTGTCGAACCGCGTACCCGGCGGGAACAGCGCCGTCATCGAGTTGCAGAAGATCGACATTGTCACGGCCATCATACAAGTCCCGTCGCGTGAACTTGAAAAACTGTATGTGGGCGCGCCTGTAAAGCTTGTGATCGACGGTATCAGTAATCCGGTCGAGGCAAAGATCACCATCATCAACGACAAGGTCGATGTCGCGACGCGCACCGTGGAGGTTCGTATTGTGATCAAGAATTCCGGATATGCCATCAAGCCGGGGCTCTTCATCCGCGCCGAGATTTTGCCAAAAAGCCGCAAGGCCCTCATCATCCCGCGCCATGCCGTTCAAGGCCCCCGGGGGAGCCGTTATGTCTTTGTCCTGAGCGATGGAAAAGCCGCCCGAATGAATGTACGCACGGTCGACCACGATGCGACGCATGTTGAAATCATCTCGGGATTAACCGGAACGAAGCGCGTTCTGTCGGGTCCGGACCTGCCAGGCCTGATCGACGGCCTTGTGGTTGGTGAGGTTCCAGATGTGGCTGGTTGACGTCTCAATCCGGCGGCCTGTCTTCGCCGTCATGATCATCGGTGCGCTCGTCGTGCTCGGCTATATCTCCATCGGCCGTCTCGGTATTGATCTCTTCCCCAATGTAGAGTTTCCCTACGTTTCGGTGTCAACGACACTTGAGGGCGCTAGCCCGGACACCATTGAGACCGTGGTGACCGATATCGTCGAGGAAAACGTCAACACCATATCGGGCATCAAGCAGATGAAGTCCGTCAGCGCGGAAGGCCTTTCACAGGTCTTCATAGAGTTCGAGCTCTCCGAAGATGTGAACGTCAAGGCGCAGGATGTGCGCGACAAGACGGCGCTCGCAAGGCGCGATCTTCCCGATGATATTGAACCGCCAATTGTCGAAAAGCTCGACCCGGATGCCGCGCCAATTCTCTCCATCATGATCGCTGGTGAAATTCCCATCGGCGAGATTACGACGTTCGCCGATGAGATCGCCAAGGAGACATTGCAGAGATTGCCCGGTGTCGGTTCGGTATCTCTCGTCGGCGGGCGCAAGCGCGAAATCCGCCTGTGGCTCGATGCCGGGAAGATGCGTTCCTATGGCGTCACCGCCGACGATATTGTGCGGGCGGTGCGCACCGAGCATACGGAAATCCCCGGCGGACGGCTGGAAGTGGGTTCCGGCGCCCGCGAGTTCGGCGTCAAAACCAAGGCCGAGGCAAAAATACCGGCGGAGTTTGCCGCGCTCGTCGTTGCCTACCGGCCAAACGGCGCGGCCACGCGGATCGGCGATGTGGCGCGTGTCGAGGATGGACTGGAGGATGAAAGGTCCTACGCGCAACTGAACGGAAGGCCGGGTGTCTCGCTAGAAGTTCGCAGGCAGTCAGGCCGCAATACGGTCGAGGTTGCGCGCCTCGTGAAAGCTCAAGTTGAGCATCTCAGGACGCTCGCGCCAAAGGGCGTCGAGATCGTCGTTGCGCGCGATGTTTCGCGATTCATCGAATCCTCGATCAATGATGTCAGTCATGAGATTCAGGCCGCCATGGCTCTGGTCGTGATGATCACGTTCTTCTTTCTGCTCAGTTGGCGGGCAACACTGATCGTGGCCATCGCCATTCCGACATCGCTGGTCTCGACCTTCTTCGTCTTCGGAATTTTCGATTTCACCATCAACCTGCTGACGCTGCTCGCCCTGACCGTGTCCATAGGCCTTCTGGTCGATGACGCCATCGTCGTCATCGAGGCCATTCAGCATGATATCGACGCGGGGAAACCGCCGATGAAGGCGGCCGCCGAGGGCACCAAACGTGTCGGTCTGGCGGTGTTGGCGGGAACATTCGCCACACTGGCCGTCTTCGTTCCCATTGCATTCATGGAAGGCATCGTCGGCCAGTTCTTTTTTCAATATGGCCTGACAATTGTCTTTGCCGTCTCCATTTCGCTGCTGGTGGCGCTGACGCTCACGCCGATGCTGTCTTCCCGGTTTCTCTACAAGGTGGAAAGCCATTGGCTGCCATTTCGGGTTATCGAAGCCTTTCATCAGGGACTGGAGAAGGCATACCGCCATGCTATCAAATACGCGGTGCGATGGAGTTTACCCGTTCTGATTTTGGCAGTCGGGTCCGTCATTGTCGGTATCGGCTTTGCCAAACAGGTGCCGAAGGGTTTTACGGCCAAGGCGGACCGCAGCGAGTTTCAAGGTGAAATTGAGCTTCCCCTGGGCTTTGGCGTCGGTGAAGCGAAAAAAGCGGCGCAGCGTGTTCAGGCCGCTTTTAAGAAGAATGAGCATATCAGGGATATATTTGTAACCGTAGGCGCCGACAGCCGGGCCAAGGCAAACAGGCTTGCTATCTATGCGACCATCACACCAAAGCAGCAGCGTACAATAGAACAGTTCGTGATCATGGACGATGCCCGCAAGGCGATGGCCCGGGCCGTCCCGAACGCCACGAAGATGACCGTCACGGAGGTTCCGTGGATTTCCGGCGGCGGCCTCTCAAATCTCGATGTGGAGTTCGTTTTGCGTGGCTCTGATCTCCACCCTATGCAAATTTATACTGATGACCTGATCGCGGAAATGCGCGCGTCCGATCTGTTCGTCGACGTCCGATCGAGCTACGAGGGCGGGAGACCTGAGCTGGAAATTCAATTCGACCGCACACGGGCGGGAGATCTCGGTATTTCCGCGCATTCGCTGGCAACGACGGCGCGCGCCGTCATCGGCGGGGTCGATGCCGGGAGCTTCGAGGACAAGGGCAAACGCTATGACGTGCGCGTGCGCCTTGAAGAAACTCAGCGCCAAACGCCCCATCAGTTGAAGCTGATACAAATCCGCGCCTCTGACGGCCGTCTTATCGACCTTGCAAGTGTTGCCGATATCAATTTCAGCTCCGGTCCAGCGCAAATCGACCGGCAGGACCGGGCGCGTAAAATCTCAGTTCTTGCCAATGCCGCCCCGGGCGTGGCGCTCGGCACGGCGACCGTAAAGCTCGAAGAACTGATTGCCAAACGCAAACTCCCCGAAGGCGTGACGACCACATTCGAGGGAAAGGTGCGGCGCATGAAGGAAGTGGGCACATCCATTGGCGCGGCCTTCGTGCTGGCCATGATCGCGCTCTATATCGTGCTGGCCAGCCAGTTCAACAGCTTCGTGCAGCCGCTCATCATCATGCTCACCGCGCCCTTGAGCTTCTCTGGCGCGTTTGCCGCCATGTACTATGGCGGGTTTGTCATGTCGCTGTTCGCCCAGATTGGCCTGTTGGCGCTCATGGGCATTGTCATGAAGAACGGCATTCTCCTCATTGATCGCGCTAACCAGCTCACCGCCGAGGGTATGAGCCCGCGCGAGGCCATCATCAATGCCGGGCCGGAGCGGCTGCGCCCTGTTCTGATGACCGCCGTTTCTGCTATTTTCGGCATGATCCCCGTCCTGATCGCGACATCCGACGGAGCCGAATGGCGCAACGTCATGGGCGCTATCATCATCGGAGGATTGGCATCTTCGACCCTGCTCACCCTGCTCGTCGTTCCCGCCGCTTACAGCCTCGTCGCAAATATTGGTAGTTCGCTGGCGAGACTGTTCGGCTGGTTTTCAAAAGGAAACTCCAGGCGACAAAGGAAAAAGCCGGCCAAGCGACAAGGGAAAGGGCTGGCTCCCGGGGAATAGAAAGATGAATGAAATCGCTGCGTGCGGGAAAAGAGGATGATGCAATGACAAAACCAAGTATCGGCATCGCGCTTGGCAGTGGTGCCGCACGTGGATGGTCGCATGTCGGTGTCCTCCAGGCTCTCGCCGAACAAGGTATCGAGCCCGACATTGTTTGCGGTTGTTCCATGGGCGCGCTGGTCGGAGCTGCCTATGTCGCTGGAGAACTGGACACTCTCGATAAGCGGGCACGCTCGATGAACTGGCGGGAGATCGTGCGCTTTCTTGATATAGATCTAACGAATGGCGGCCTCATTGAGGGCAAGCGCATCATGAGCTTCATGAAAACGCTTAAGGAAGATGCCCCTATCGAGAGTTTCGAAATACCGTTTGCGGCCATTGCAACTGATCTTTTAACGGGGCGGGAAATCTGGCTGCAACAGGGCTCGATTGTTGATGCCGTGCGTGCTTCGATGGCTATGCCTGGTCTATTCAGCCCGGTGAAACTAAACGGCAAGTGGTTGCTTGATGGCGCCTTGGTCAATCCGGTTCCGGTCTCCGCCTGCCGTGCCCTGGGAGCGGATATCATTATTGCCGTCAATCTCAACGGTGGCCTTGTCGGCAAGCATACTCATCCCTCACTGGCGGAAAAGATGCAGGAGAATACCACATCAACCGGCATGGATATTCTCGATGGGTTATTCAAAGAGGTTCCCTCAAGCATCAGCAAAAGTCTCAAAAAAATTGTCCCCGATCTATTGATGTCCGGCAGTACAACGCCGAGCTATTTCGATGTCAGCGCAAGCGCAATCAATATCATGCAGGACCAGATCACGCGCAGCCGACTTGCCGGTGAACCACCTCATATTATGTTCACCCCGCGACTCAGAGACCTTGGCATACTGGAATTCAACCGTGCCGAAGAAGCGATTGAAGAAGGGCGCAACAGCGTGCGGCGATCACTGCCGGTTTTAAGGGAGCTCATACCCTGATCACACCAAGTAAAATATAGCGTCCAAATCATATTCGATACTCATTGGGGGTACGGACGGGTCGTCAGGCCGACCTTTTTCCCGGATGTAAACAGGTTTAACCCGGATGACGCCGGTGAAGGGCATAGAGTTTGAATGTCCCGTCAGGTCCGTTCTTTTTGTGATAGTAGATCAGTTTGCCGTTATCGGTCAGGGCCGGTGCTTCGGAAAAACCCGTAATGGTTCTGATCACTTCGGGTCTGCCAAACGGGCTGTTTTTATCCGGCCTTGCGGCACGCAGACTTTCAAGCCTTATAGCCCCGCCCTTCCTGACCATGCGAGTGTAGAGAATCTCCTTCTCGTCACTGGATATTGATGCCGCGTAAACGACCTTGTCCTTGTTGATGTGCTTAAAAATTTTGGCTGAATCATCCTGGGCGATAAATCGGTTGCCGATCTTTTTCGCATAAAAAAAGTACGACTTGGTGGGCGGGGCGCCATCACCAAACCACGTCTGGGTTGAATATAGCGTCTGGCCATCCGCGGATATCTCGATATCCATATTCAGCCAACCGGGTTTGCCGAGGGAAAGTTCAGGAACCGGGCTGATGTTTTTAATCGCGCCGCCGACAAACTTTCCACGATAGACCGATACCAGGTTGCCTGGCTTATACGCATGAGTCGAGACGTAGTAGAAATTGCCGTTATTATCCATGGTTGGCACGCCATCCACGGCTTTTGTGTTGATGTTCCTGACTTCACCTTTGTAGCGAAATGTATAATCATCGATCCGCTCTGCGTAATAGATATCCTTTTCCGTGCCGGCGCTATGATTGCTGTTAAAGAACATATACCTGCCATCACGTGAAATGAATGGCTCCATGGCATCGCCATCATAGCCAAGTATCCGAACTTCAATATTCCTTGAGAATGCATCCTTGGATGAAACGCTCCTCCCTTTGTCAAAAAAGGCCAGGATTTCATCCAGCAGCTCGTCTGCCTGTCTCAACCGGCCTGAATCGCCGAGTATCTTGGCCTTTTTCATCTTGGGGATGATTTCTGCCACGTCGCGGCCTTCGGACGCCTGCTTCTTAAACATGGCAAGGGCCTTCTCTGCCTTGGCTTTCAAGACATGCGGATTGATGTTTTTTGCTCCGGCATCGAGCGGGAACAACAAACCAAGAACTAACACCACGCAGCTGAGGATCGCACACCGGTTCATCACTTTTCCTCCAGTGAATATGAACTTTAGCAGGTGCAATCTGGCGATAGTGAGACTGACCGGCTTACTAAGCCTGGCCTTTCTGTTTCTTCGAGCATCAGTCTGAATTCTGTCTTCGCCGACCGGCATTATTTGTCGATATGCGTTCGCGATGGAGACATTGGCAGCATGATTCTTTTGCCTGTTGTCGGAGCAGGGAATGGATACCACTGCTCAAGGGCTGTCCCAACGGAGCGTTTGAATGTGCGGTACCCTTATCATGAAACACTTGCGCGAAAGCGGATGAGAGCAGCTAAAAGAAAGACGGCTCCGAGTGCCGCAACAGCCGCAAATGACGGCCAGACAATATCGAAGCCCGCGCCTCGAAAGAGGATCGCTTGCGCGAAGCTCACATAGTGGCGGGACGCAAACAAGAGTGTGATCTGTTGCAAGATTTCTGGCTGGCTTTCAATCGGAGTCATGCTACCTGAGAGAATATTCATGGGCAGCACGATCAGAATGACCAGTAGACCGAGTTGAGGCATGGAGCGGGCGAAAGTTCCAATAAAGATGCCCATCGAGGCAGCAAAAAAAAGATAGATGGCACTTCCGATCAAGAACAGTCCGATCGATCCCGCGATCGGGACTGCAAGGAATCCTTGAACCATCACCTTTAGGGAAATGCCGACAGCGATCAGGATTACTACGGCATTCGGCCAGATTTTCGCGGCCATGATCTCCAGGGGCGTGAGTGGCATCACCAAAAGATGACCCATTGTGCCGTGCTCGCGTTCGCGAATAATCGCGGCGGCGGTGAGGACAATGGTGAGGATGGTGACCATGTCAATGACCGTCAATATGCTCGCAAACCAACGTGGATTGAGATTCGGGTTGAACGCCACGCGAGCCTTCAGTCGCACCGGCTCGGTTACGGCCCGGCCCCTATCCCCCGTGAATCGCCTGATTTCGTCGGTTAGAATGTTGCGAATATAGTTCGCGCCGATACCGGCCTGCATCACGGCCGTGGCGTCGATATTCACCTGGATGGTCGGTTGGTGGCCGGCGAGAAGGTCGGCCTCGAATTCGTTCGGGATGACCAAAACGAAAGTAAACCGGGCGCTGTCCATGCCGGGGTCGATTTCTTTCGTGCCGATCAGCTCCGGTTTCTGGAAGTGGGGGGGCAGAAAGGCCTCGATGAGCCGGCCCGATAGCTGCGAGCGGTCCTCGTCGACGACGCCAATCTGTGCATTGTGCACCTCGTGGGTGATTCCCGTCGCCCGGCTGTAGACCGCAAGCGAAAAGGCGTAGACAATGAGGAAGACGAGCACTGGATCGCGGCGCAGGCTCCAAAGCTCCTTCCAACCCAGCCAGAATATGTTGCTCAGGCGCTCCCAAATCATCGGTCCTGCTCCGGCAAGAGAACGATGCTTAATCCAACGATGACCGGCACGAACAGCGCAAGAACCAATAGATTCGGCACAGCGTCGGCGAAGCTCAACGCTTTCGTAAATACGCCGACGGACGTCTTGATGAAATAGCTCGTCGGCCAAAGTTCACCCACGATCCTGCCGGGCCCCTCGAGGGAGGCCACGGGCTGCATAAGCCCTGAGAAATGGATTGTGGGTGTCATGGTCAGGATCGCCGCCGAGACAAGCGCGGCGATCTGTGTCCTCGTGAAGGTCGAGACAAGCAGTCCGAATCCGGTCGTGACTGTCACGTAAAGCAACGCCGCGAGGGCGAGGGCAAGGAAGCTGCCCTTGACCGGAACGCCAAAGACTGCGACGGCCATCGCCACCAGCAGGAGGAAATTGAGAAAGCTGACAACGATGTAGGGCAGCTGTTTGCCGAGAAGGAACTCAAACGCGGTCGTCGGGGTGACGTAGAAATTGGTGATCGAGCCAAGTTCCTTTTCTCTCACGACGCCAACGGCGGTGAGCAGCGAGGGGATAAAAATAAGCAATATGGCGGTGACGCCCGGTACCATCGCGTAGATGCTTTCGAAGGCCTGGTTGTAGCGAAATCTGGTCTCAATAGTGGCAGCGAGAAATGCCGGAACTTCGCCGAACTGGCGCCGATAAAGGTCAACCAAGTAACTGGCGTGAAGACCTTGCATGTAACCGCGGACGGTTTCGGCGCGGAACGGCATTGCTCCATCGATCCAAACAGACACCTCGGGGGACCGTCCGCGCTGCAAATTGCGGCCGAATCCCTCCGGGATTTCGATACCAAGAACGATACTGTTCTCTTTCAGCCTTCTTTCGAGTTCCTTGCTGTTCCCAAGCGGGGGTCGCGTTAGAAAGTATCGCGATCCTGCAAGGTTCTCCAGGTAGGTGCGGCTTTGCGGGGTTTGGTCCCTGTCCAGGGCGGCGTAAGCTATATCCTCCACATCGAGCGAGATGCCGTAACCGAAGATCAGCATGAGAATGGCTGTGCCGAGGATGGCGAACGAGAGCCGGATGGGATCGCGCAGCAACTCCATCGTCTCACGCAAGCTGTAAGCAAAAAGACGCTGGAAGCTGAGGTGGCTCGGGGCCGTTTGGCGGGAGGGCGCCGTTTCGGCTCCGGCGAGGGCGCGCCCGGGCGGTTTTGGACCGCCGGCTGCGGCATGCGCCTGGGTATCCTTCTCGATATAGCGGATGAAGGCGGTCTCGAGATCGTCTGCGCTCTGGGCCGCGGCAAGCTCGCCAGGCTTGCCGATGCCGAGCACCCGGCCCTCGTTCATGAGCGCCACGCGGTCGCAGCGCGCCGCTTCGCCCATGAAATGGGTGGAGACGAGAATCGTAATGCCCTGGTTCCGGGAAAGGCCGGCCAGTATTTCCCAGAACCGTTCTCGCGCCACGGGATCGACGCCGGATGTCGGCTCATCGAGAATCAGTAGCTCGGGCTCGTGGATGACGGCAACGGCCAGGGAAAGCCGCTGCAGGACGCCGAGCGGGAGCTTGTGCGCTAGCTGGTCCATATGGTCGCCAAGATCGAAGCTTGCGGCGAGTTCCGCCAACCTCCCTTCGATACCGCCGGGGGCAATATGGAACAGGCGGGCATGAAGCGTAAGATTTTGACGGACGGAAAGCTCGGTGTAGAGCGAAAAGCCCTGGCTCATATATCCGATCCGGCTGCGGAGCCGGCGGTCTCCCGGCTTCAACGCCTTGCCGAACAGCCGCCACGTGCCCTCGCTCGGGGGCAGTAACCCCGTGAGCATCTTTATCGTCGTCGTCTTGCCGCTTCCGTTCGGTCCGATGAAGCCGTAGATCTCGCCTTCATCGATTGAGAAGCTCGCATGGTCAACCGCTGTAAACGCGCCGAAGCGCCGCGTGAGCCCCTCGGCGGATATGGCCGGGACACCCGCTGTCTTCGTAAGGGGCGGGATCACGACCTGCCTGTATCCGGCGCGCTGCTCCTCGGGCAGGAGCGCGACGAACGCCTCTTCCAAACTCTTCGTGCCGGTTTTCGCCTTCACCAGTTGCGGCGATCCGGTTGCCAGCACCTGACCATCATTCAATGCGACCAGATTGTCGAAGCGCTCGGCTTCTTCCATGTAAGCCGTCGCCACGAGAACGGAGATGTCTTCACGCGCCGAACGCAACTCATCGATCAACGTCCAGAACTGGCGGCGCGACAAGGGATCGACACCCGTCGTCGGCTCGTCGAGGATCAGCAGATCCGGATCGTGAATTAGCGCACAACAGAGCCCAAGCTTCTGTTTCATCCCGCCGGACAGTTTGCCTACGGGGCGGGCCGCAAAGGGCGTAAGCCCCGTGGCATCCAGAAGCCTCGCAATCTTTTCCTTGCGCTGGCGGCGGGAAAGGCCGTGGAGCCGTCCGAAGAACTCCAGATTCTCCTGTATCGACAGGCTCATATAGAGATTCTTCCCCAGCCCTTGGGGCATATAGGAAATGCGTGGGCTCACCAGTCTCCGGGACCGCCGGTCGCTCATGTCCTGTCCGAGAGTTTCCACTTTGCCCGTCTGGACTCTGCGCGCACCTGAGATGAGTCCCAGTAGCGTGGATTTGCCGGCACTATCGGGGCCGATCAGCCCGATGAGCTTCCCCACCGGCAGGTCAAGCGACACCCTCGAGAGTGCCTGAGTCGTTCCATATTGATGGATGACATTCTCAACTTTGACCACGCTTGCCATTTCAGCTGGTCACGAACCTTCAGCCGTCGGAAGTTTGACTGCCAGATTCTCCGGCCAAGATACCTCTGCCCCAAGTGCGACAAAGGCCTCGCCAGGAAGTCCCGTTTTGACGGCCTGAACATAACGCTTGAGTAAATCCGGGTTGATCTTGACCTTGACCCGAAACATCAGGCGTTCGCGCTCGGTGCGTGTTTCGACTTCCTTTGGCGTAAACTGGGCCTGTGGATCAACGAAAGACACAATGGCCGGTATCACATATTGAGGCGCGGCATCGAGAATGATCCGCGCGTCGGACCCAACGAAGAGCCGGCCCACCTGCATGGTTGGCAGAAAAATCGTCATGTAGACGTCCGTCAGATCGAGAAGGGTGACAATACGCCCGCCGGCAGGGGCGACCTCGCCCGGCTCCAAAAGACGGTATTGGATGCGGCCCGACCGTGGCGCCTTGATGACGAAATCGTCGATCTGCGTGCGGATCCGCCGAACCTCGGCCTCCGCCGTCTCGACGGAACGCTCCGCCCGCGCCAGACTCGCATTTGCGCCCTCGAGCGCGGCCTTTGCTGCGTCATGTTCCGCTTGCCGTTGGTCCACGCGCTCCTTGGCGACGTGTCCCTTCTCATAGAGGGTCAGCGCGCGTTTCAGTCCGGCTTGGGCCAAAGCCAATTCCGCCTTGCGCTGTGCAATGACGGCGCGAGCCTCCCACACCGACTGTTTGGCTTGTTCAGTGCGCCCTTCGGCACTGGCCAGCGAAGCCTCAAGCTCCGAGCTATCCAGTCGGGCAAGGACCTGACCAGCTTTGACTGCGTCTCCCTCCTCGACGTCGACGGAGACGACGCGGCCTGCCCTCTTACTGGCCACATGGACCTCTTCGGCCTCAATTCTGCCGTTGCCGGAGGCGATGTTTTCGGGAAGGCGTGCGGCATTGTGATTTAGCCACACGTAATATCCCACAGCGGCAATCACGATCCCGACGGCGGCTGCGACAACTTTGGGAAGATATTGTTTCATTTCACCAAGTGTCGAAGTGTTACAAGGGTGATCTAGATTAATATGGTTGGGGCCGGCATTGAAAGGATTCCACAGAGGATGAAACAATCCACCATATGCACCGCGTCAGCGCAAGTTGGACTGGTTTGTCCGACATTGCCGTCCAAAGATGGGAAGCAGTTCAAGGTCATGTCTTTTCCTCTCTGGCGTCATCTTTTCGCTATTGTTTGAGGCTGTTCAGGAGCCGTGTGTAAGAAGATCGAAGATCGCCCTTTGTTATGTCGCTTTCAGCGGTGAGTATCTCATCAATCTGACGTGCAACAAGGGCCTTCAAATGGTAACGTCGTCGCTGGGCCTCGATTTTTTCTTCACTTAAGACTTCTTTCGACCAATCCTGATGCTTGTCTATGGCAGCGCTAAGGTCGGCGACGCCGGTGCCGTCTGCTTTGGTCATGATGACTGGCGGATCCCAGAGGCCACGTGCGCCGCGTGAGGATTCCAGCACCGACTGGATTTGTGACGCCATCTGACGTGCTTCGGGGTTTTCTGATTTCGTTACAACAAAAATATCGGCGATTTCGATAACGCCGGCCTTCATCGCCTGGATGGAATCCCCGGCATCCGGCGGTACAACCAGGACCACCGTGCCCACAAGTTCACGCACGTCCAGTTGTGATTGTCCAATACCGACAGTTTCGAGGATGACCTCATCGAAAAGATGGCGGTCGAGCGCCGCCAGAAGATTAACCACATTATCGCAGAGTCCGTTCTTGGCGCCTCGGCTCGGCACCGAGCGTATGTAGAGCCCCGGCTGGTCTGAGATCGCATCCATCCGAATCCGGTCACCGAGAATCGAGCCTCCGCTGATAGGGCTTGACGGGTCGATTGCCAGGACGGCAATTGTCTCAACATCGCGATTCTTAAAACGATGGGCGGCAAGCGCACTGATCAAGGTACTTTTGCCGCCGCCGGCAGGGCCGGCAATCCCAATCCTGTGGGTTGCATGTGATGTTGCCCCGCCTATCTGGGATAAGACCTCGCTGACCGGTGCATTGATGATGTGGGTCAATTCCCGTGCGATCTTCCGCCGTGGGATGGGGGGTCTGCCACTCATCAGATCTTGGCTCTCTGGTCGATCAGCCCGTTATGCTCACCCAGGAGAGGGGGGGGAAGATAGCGCTCCTCGTAGCCCTCAATCCGTATGGGATTGGCGATCAGCCGCAGCTTTTCCTCATTGAGCGGAATGTCCACCACCATGTTGCGAGAGGCGGTAAGTGGACCATCCAAAGAGCTGGACAAGCTCTGCACCGCGGCAATGACCAGCCCGAGAGGCGCGAGCTTCTCGATCCACGCCTCGGCATCTTCTTGGAGCAGACGTTTGGCTATCTCAAGAATGACGACACCTCGATTGGCGGAGCGGGCGGCCATCGTCGCAAAACGCGGATCGGACAGCCACTCATCTTCGCCCAGCGCCTCGGCGAAAAGTCTCCAGAACTTGTCATGGGTGATGAAGAGCACAACATGGCCGCTTTTTGCCGGAAAGAGCTGGGCGGGCACGATGTAGGGATGGCCGCCGCCCTTGACACGATTGGCCACTTCGCCAGCGTTCAAATAACTGCTCGCGAGATAGTTCAACTGCGAGAGCATCACGTCATGCATGGACACGTCAATCTGGCGACCGTTCCCTGAGACCAACTGGGCGACAAGCCCGAGCGCTCCCATGATGCCGGCGGAATTGTCCACTGCCGAGTAGCCCGGTTTTACGGGCGGCCCGTTAGGGTCGCCTGTGAGCATCATCACACCCGTCATTGCCTGGATGACATAGTCGTAGGCGGGAGAGTTGGAATAGGGGCCGGTGAGGCCATAGCCGGTTAAGGCGAGACAGACGAGGTGCGGGTTGACGGTTCGGAGCGCCTTGTATGTGAGACCAAGCCGTTTGATTGCTGAGGGCCGTAAATTGGTGATGAGCGCGCGTGCATCCTTGGCAAAGTGGTGCAGGGCGCTCTGGCCAGCCTCGGTGCCAAGGTCTAGGACCACGCTCTTCTTGTTGCGGTTGAGGCTTGAGAAATAGGTGTTGTGAGGGCCAACGAAATGCGGGCTTATGTGCCGTGCGATATCACCCTCCGGCCCCTCGATCTTGATGATTTCAGCCCCAAGATCAGCGAGTAGCATGCCGCAATAAGGACCAGCCAGCATATGGCCAACTTCGATTATTCGCACGCCGGAAAGCGGCCCACTCATGTCAGGTGGCTCCCGAAAGCTGCCGATGGATTTCTGCCACCACGGCCTCTATTTTCATTTCGCTGGTGAAGACGCCTGAGACGCCGGCCTTTTTTAAAATCTCATGGTCTTCAACCGGGACTGTGCCTCCGACAAATAGCTTTATATCGTCGGCGTCCGCCTCCTTGAGCTTGGCAACGACCTCATCGACGAGTTCCTTGTGGCTGCCTGAAAGGATCGACAGACCAATCATGTCGACATCCTCTTCAATAGCGATCTTCACAATATATTCAGGGCTGCGCCTGAGACCGGTGTAGATGATATCCGCGCCGGCGTCGCGCAGTGCCAGCGCAATGACCTTTGCTCCAACATCGTGCCCATCAAGGCCAGGTTTAGCGATAAGGATACGTTTCTTTGCGAGGGTCATGGTTCTCAAAACCTGATCGGTTCACGAAATTCACCCCATTCACGCTTTAGTGCCGTGACCATCTCTCCGACAGTTACATAGGCGTGACAGCATTCGACGAGGTAAGGCATGACGTTCTCATCATCCTTGGCGGCGGCATCGGTCAAACGGGAAAGGGACCGGTCCACCTGCTCCTGGTTACGCCGGTCGAGTAAGCTCTCGTACTTTTCGATGACACGTCTGACACCCTCGGGGTCGAGGCGGAATACTTCTCCGCTATCCTGCTCGCGGCTTTCACGCTCTCCCATATTTACGCCAACGATTATCCGCTCCCCGTCGTCGACTGCCTGTTTGCGCTCGCGGGCACGCTCCGCAATACGCGCCTGTAAATAGCCGTCCTCAATCGCCTTTATGACCCCTCCGTAATCCTCAATTTCCCCCATGACCTTCAGGATTTCCTCTTCCATCCTATCGGTAAGCCATTCGGTGTAAAAGCTGCCTCCGAGGGGGTCGACGGTGCGCGCGACGCCGCTTTCATGGGCCACGATCTGCTGGGTGCGCAGAGCGATCTCGGCGCTCGTCTCGGTGGGAATTTGAAAGGCTTCGTCAAAAGCGCATGTGAAAATCGATTGCGCGCCGCCAAGGACTGCCGCCATTGTCTCGATACCGACGCGTACGATGTTGTTATAAGGCTGCGCAGCGGTGAGCGAGGACCCGCCGCAGACGACGCCAAAGCGGAAATGTAATGCTTTGTCTTCCGTCACGCCAAAGCGCTCTGAGAGTAGTTTTGCCCAGAGCCGCCTGCCAGCTCTGAATTTGGCGACTTCCTCGAAGAGGTCCATATGGACATAGAAGAAGAAGCTCAGCCTCTTGGCGAAGGCGTTTATGTCGCCGCCCCGCCGTTTGAACTCCTCGACATAAGAGAGCCCGTTGGCGAGAGTGTAAGCCATCTCCTCGACTGCCGTTGCTCCGGCATCGCGGACATGGGCGCCGGCGATGGAGATCGGGTTGAAGCGCGGTGTCTCATTATTTGAGAAGAGTACAGAGTCGGCGATGAGGCGCATGGATGGATGGATCGGAAAAATCCAAGTCCCGCGCGCGACATATTCCTTCAAAATGTCATTCTGGATCGTGCCTGTCAGCTTGTTGCGTGGCACGCCTTGATTGTCGCTGACGGCAAGATAGAGCGCATAGACAATGGCCGCTGTCCCGTTGATCGTGAAGGACGTCGATATTTTTGAAAGATCGATGCCGTCAAACAGGATTTCTGCTTCCGCCAGGCTGGAGAGCGATACGCCCACCTTGCCGACTTCAGGGCGCGCCATGGGATGGATGGGGTCGTAACCGCACTGGGTTGGCAGATCGAGCGCGACGGAAAGGCCGGTCTGCCCTTGGTCGAGAAGAAACTTGTATCGCTCATTGGTCGCTTCAGCGGTGCCAAATCCCGAATATTGGCGGATTGTCCAAAGACGGCCCCGATATCCATTTGGGAAGATGCCGCGTGTGTACGGAAACTCACCAGGAGCCTGGGGAGTGCCCTGCGCCGTGTAAGGCGTCACTGTGATGGGGATTTCAATACCGGAAGGCGTCTTAGCCAAGGGGTCCGAGATGTGCTGTGGCTCTTTTGAATGGCTGGATGGTTGGTCTTGTACGCTCGAACTCATGACCTACTCCATTTTTTTGAGAACGCATTCGGTTGCAGCATCATGGTCCGGGTGGGCCCAGGTCTGACCGAACCGGGTGGTTTCAATCTCATCTATCGCTTCGCGCCCGCGTCCGCGCTCATAAGCGCCAAGAGCCTTGAATGCGCGCATCACCTGGGGGGCTTGCTGGCGCATTGGCGCGGTAAACTGCTCCAATGCTTGTTCCAGTGTTTCTTCTTCCCTGGCCGCATCGTTGATTAGGCCACAGGCCAACGCTTGCGGTGCATTGAGCATTTCTGAGCGGGATAGGAATTGGAGCGCTTTTGCAGGACCCACCAGCCGCATCAGATCGACCCCGCCGCCCCACGCACTCGAAATCGCCAATCGGCCCTGAATGAAGCCAATGCGTGCATGTGCAGCGGCGATGCGCATGTCACAGGCGACGGCAAGTTCGGCGCCGCCACCAAGCGCGTCGCCGTTAAGAGCTGCAATGACTGGGACAGGGAAGGAGCGAACCGCGGCAAGAGCTCTCTTGGCGTGCCTCGCCATGGACACCGCTGCTGCCTCTCCTCTGACTGACATCAGATCTTTCAGATCGCCGCCGGCAGCAAAGCATTTCTTGCCAGCCCCGGTCAGGATAGCAAACCGAAGATCAGTGTTTTCCGCATGATCAATAAAAATCTGCCGTATTTTGTCAAGTGTCGCACGGCTTAATGCGTTCCGTTTCCCCTCCTTGTCGATAACGACCCGCAGAACGTCCTTTTGACTTTCGATCTTCAAAGTCATTTTGGTCATCCTACGAAAGCTGCTTCGATTCCTCTGCAGCATGAAATGAGCGCGTTGCGGTTTGCGTCTAACGCCTTCGACATCCGTCCCTCCGGCCCAGCCACTGCAATGCCGAATGTCACGCCCGACAGCTGGACTGGCGCCGCCATCGCGATAACCTCCGAGACGTTCTCGCCACGGGTGATGTAGTAGCCTTGTTTTCTAGACTCGGAGAGTTCCGCGAGTAGGCAGTCATGATCGGTAATCGTATTTTCCGTGATCTGGGTCAGCGCCAGTTTTGTCAGAAGTTCACGGAGTTCACCTTCGGAAAGGTTGCCCAGGATCAGTTTTCCAATCGCACTTGAATGAAGCGGTTTCAGATCCCCTGGCCGTGCCGAGTAACGAATCACGCTCTTGCCTTCGACAACTTCAAGATAGACGATTTCGTGCTCCTGCCGTTTCCCGAGGATGATTGTCTCGCCAGTCGCATCACGCAGCGTGGCCAGGGACGGAGTTACGTATTCAACGATGACATCCTGGTCTGCAATGCTTTTTGCGATGCCAAAAAGCCTCTTCGTCGGATAAAGTCGCCTCGGGTTACCGATTGAATAGAGATAACCCTTTGCCTGCAATGTCTTGACCAGCCCATGGCAGGTGCTTACCGGAACATCGATCAGGCGTGCCAGGTCGCTAAGGCTATGCGGCGTGCCGGTCGTAGCGAACATCTCGAAAAGATCCAGTGTACGTATAGCGGCGCGTGATAAATTATTCGGTATCATGAAACATATTTCAACATTCCGAAAAAACATTGTCAAGTTTATAGCCATAATCGCTTATCAGCAGTTCATGATCAGGGGCTGGTTCGACAGATTGCGAGGAGGGCTGTGGACGTTGCATCATCGTCGGAGATTTTTTCTTGCCTTGCGTTTCAGTTTGCGTGCTTGGAGAGCTAAAACGAGGATATGACGTATATTTCTTGAGTGAAGCTAACCGCGATATCTCAACATAGAACGTATGGGCTGCTTCTGTTCTCTTGTGTTGGTTTCACGTAAAGGCATTATTAGGGATTGAACCACCTGTACGCGAATAGAGGCATCCGCCCGGCCCGGTGATCCTCCCCCATTGAATTGGTCCATCCTATTGTTGAGCAAAAGGAGGACTGCGTATGGCCAACAAGCGCCTCCAGTCCGGACTTATCGCCCGGCACACCTGATGCAGTGACTTGCGGCGGGGTCTATTTCCAGCCGTTTTTCGCCGATTTCCTCACCACACTCAGTGCAAAAGCCATATTCGCCTTCTTCAAGACGGGCGAGTGCCTGATCGATCTTGGCAATTTCCGCGGCCCGCTGGCGCTCTGTAGCTTGGGCCATCGCCTGTTGCTGCAGAGCATCCATGCGCGAAAGCCGTCCGACGCTCTGCTGGTCGAGCGTGACCGTTTCGCGCGCGTCGGCGCTGCCTTCGCTCCATTGCTGCAGTTCACCACGCCTCGCAATGAGGACATCACGGGCCTTCTGATCGTCCATCGGCTGTCAATCGCCCCCGTTGTCATTGTTGCCCAATTTTACGAGCCTAGCAGACGCAGGGGCAGTCTTGGCAAGTGACTCGAGCGAGGGGCCTTTATTGCAGTGCAAAAAAGACGTATGTTTCATAGCGATTGCGACACTGATCGGAATCAGTGTTCTTATTGATTAACCTCGACAAAGGGAGGCTTTGACCCCTCATGTCAGTGCAAAAACGCAACCGGCGCATGGCGGCGCCCGATATTGCAGCGCGAAAAGGTGGCGAGCCCATCGTTTCGTTAACCGCCTATCATGCCCATACAGCCAGGATCCTCGATCCCTATGTTGATTTCCTGCTGGTCGGGGATTCTCTCGGCATGGTGATGCATGGCTATGAGAGCACGGTTCCAGTACCGCTTGATTTGATGATCATGCATGGCGCTGCAGTCGTGCGCGGTTCTTCTCATGCATTGATTGTCGTGGATATGCCATTTGGCACATACGAGGAGAGCCCGGAGATCGCGTTCAGAAATGCCGCAAGGGTGATGAAGGAAACGGGCTGCGGGGCGATTAAACTCGAGGGCGGTTCGCGTATGGGCGAAACCATCAATTACCTCACCCAGCGCGGCATTCCAGTGATGGCGCACATCGGCCTCACACCGCAATCAGTGAACATGATGGGCGGCTTCAAGACTCAAGGCAGAGAGCGTGCGGAGTGGGAAGCCATAGAGCAGGATGCGACCGCGGTGGCTGAAGCCGGCGCATTTTCGGTGGTTATGGAAGGTATGGCGGAACTGCTCGCTGCTCGTATCACCAAGGCCTGCCCGATTCCCACCATTGGAATTGGCGCATCGGCTGAGTGCGACGGCCAGATACTGGTTCTTGAGGACATGCTGGGTCTGTCACCGAGAGTTCCGAAATTCGTGAAGGAATTCGCACAAATCGGTGAAGCGATCAAAAAGGCGGTGAAAGCCTATGCCGACGATGTCAGGGAGCGGAAATTCCCAGCCGAAGAACACACCTATGCGATGAAAGGTGATGCTGCACAGGTCACGAAAAAGACCAAAATGACCGGCAGTTAGGCACCAGGAGCCAACCTCTTAACTATATTGGTCACCTTGGACGCACAGGTTTGCGTCGGCGGACGCGGCGCGCTATCAATTGGACCGAGTGCCCCAGATGCATAATTCAGTTTTTGCACGGTGTGAACATTGCGCCACCGGCAACAAATGCGAGCCGTGTCATGAGTGACGACAGTCTTTTCCGTGAAGTTGACGAAGCGGTCCGCCAAGACCAGCTCAAAAAGCTGTGGGACAAGTATGGCGTTTGGCTTGTCGTAGGGGCGGTGTCGATTGTTGCCGGTGTCGGGGGACACAAGGCATGGGTATATTGGAAGAGTGAGCAATCCAAGGCCGCCGGTTCGCGTTTCATTGGCGGCATCACCCAGGTTCAAGAGGGCAAGACCAGCGACGCTATTGAGGTCTTCAAATCGCTGGCTGACGAGGGCCCAGCCGGATACAGAAACCTGTCCAGGCTTCAACTGGCGGCTCTCTATGTCAAGGAGGGCAACAAAGCCGAAGCCATAACGATCTACGATGAGCTGGCGAGTGACTCATTTGCCGGTTCGACCCTGGAGAATTTTGCCAAGATACAGGGCGCGTCTCTGAAACTTGACGACGCGTCGTTTGAAGAAATGCTCAAACGGCTCGAGCCGCTCGCGATCACCGGTGATCCTTGGCGCCATTCCGCGCGTGAACTTCTTGGACTTTCTGCCTTCAAGAACGGCAAGAACGACGCGGCACAGCGTTATTTCGATGTCATGCTGTCGGACCAGCAGACCCCTGCCAACATGCGCCGGCGCGCTGAGATGATGCTGTCTCTGCTCGTACAAGCAGGCGGTGGGTCTGGCTCCGGCGCCAATTAGCAGGATCGCGATGCGTTTTGCGGCAGTGCGACACCTCATACTTCCAATCCTGGCTGTAGCGCTTGTCGCGTGCAGCAGCGGATCCAGTCGACTCAATCCTTTCAAGAAGGAAGAGGTGAAGCTGCCTGGTGCGCGGGTTTCGGTTCTCAAGGCGCAGGAAGGTTTCCAGGTTGACGCGGACGTCGCGAAGAGACCGGTTGTGCTGCCTCCGCCCAAACGCAATGTGGTCTGGAGCCAGCCTGGTGGCGTGGCCTCAAACGCACCAGGCCATCTGGAGTATTCCGGTGCTGTCAATGCCGCCTGGCGGGTGGATATCGGGACAGGTTCGAGTGACGAAGGCCGGCTCACGGCAAGCCCCATTGTGTATGACGGCAAGGTTTACGCACTCGATGCAAAAGGGGTCGTCTCAGCCTATGCCGCCTCTGGTGGGTCGCGGCTCTGGCAGGTTAGCCTCGCGCCTGAAAACGAGAAGGGCTACGAGGGCTTTGGTGGAGGATTGGCGGCAAATGGGGGCCGCATATTCGCGACCACCGGTTTCGGTGTGGTTGTCGCACTGAATGCCTCGAACGGATCGGTGGAATGGACGCGCAAGATCGGCGTGCCGCTGCGTTCATCACCAACAGCAATCGACGGGAAACTCTTTTTCGTATCGACCGAGAGCAAACTCTATTGCCTTTCCACGGTCGATGGCGTGGAGCTGTGGACATTTCGTGGATTGCCGTCGAATGCGACTCTGCTGAACAATGTCAGCCCAGCGGTCGAAGGTGGTACCGTCGTTGTCCCATATCCATCCGGCGAACTGGTTGCTTACAATATTGGTGCAGGGAAACCGGTCTGGGTAGACTCACTGTCTCGAACTGGCGGCGGCTCATCACTGGCGTCGCTGTCTGACCCGGCACGGCCTGTTATCGATCGCGGAATTGTCTTCGCGGTCAGTCATTCGGGCCGAATGATAGCCACCGCCCGAAAGACGGGAGAAAGGCTCTGGACCAAGCGTGTCCAGGGTACGCAGATGCCCTGGCCGGCCGGAGACCTTGTTTATGTTGTCGACGTCAACGGTGTGCTGATGGCATTTGATCGGCGCGACGGAAAGGTGCGCTGGCTGACAGAACTCCCTCAGGCGAGCAGGTGGAGCGGCCCGGTGCTTGCGAGTGGCCGGTTGTGGCTCGCTTCGACCAGCGGTGCAGTGGTGAGCGTGGACGCCAAGACTGGAAACATTGCGACACAGCGTGATGTCGATTCGGCGATTTCCATCGCACCGATCGTGGCCTCGGGGCGGATGTTCGTTCTCACCGACAAGGCACGCCTGCTCGCGTTGAACTAACAAGTCCTGCCCATGGGCTATCACACGGCGGTCCAAAGGGGTAAAGATCAGCCCCGGATTTGGAACGCGGTGAGTTTCCTTGCCAAATTTATGGAACAGCCGAGATGGTCGCCAGTATTGCCATTGTTGGACGCCCCAATGTGGGAAAGTCGACCTTGTTCAACAGGCTGACGCGGCAGCGTCACGCACTCGTGCATGAGACGCCCGGATTGACCCGCGACCGGCGCGAGGGGGAGGCGGATATCGGCTTCGCGACCGTCCGGCTGACCGATACGGCAGGACTGGAGGAAGCCGGTGCCGGGACCATCGAGGCACGGATGCAGAGCCAGACGAAAGCCGCCATAGCGGACGCCGACATTGTGCTTTTCGTTATCGATGTGCGTACCGGCATCGTCCCGGCAGATGAGATCTATGCTGATCTCGTCCGTTCGTCGGGAAAACCAATCGTCCTGGCCGCAAACAAGTGCGAAGGCCGGTCCGCTGAAAGTGGCGTCTACGAAGCATACGCTTTGGGTCTCGGCGAACCTGTTGCCATATCGGCGGAACACAATCGCGGAATGGGAGAACTGGCTGAGGCGCTTGAGGCCGTCTGCGGTGCGCTCGGTGATGACCAGGCGCCTGAGGATGATGAAGACACGGCTTCAGACGAGGACAAACCAATACGCATCGCCGTCGTCGGGCGGCCAAATGCGGGCAAATCGACGCTCGTGAACGCGCTTGTAGGCGATGAACGTATGATCACGGGGCCTGAAGCGGGGATCACGCGAGATTCCATTGCAATCGAACTCGACTGGAAGGGGCGCGATATCAGGCTGTTTGATACCGCGGGTTTGCGCCGGAAGGCGCGTGTGGAAGCGGGACCTGAAAAACTGTCGGTGAGCGATGCCTTGCGTGCAATCCGGTTTGCCGAGGTTGTTATCCTGATGATTGATGCCCAGGTGCCATTCGAAAAACAGGATCTTCAGATTGCAGACCTGATTGCTCAGGAAGGCCGGGCGCTGGCTATCGCGGTGAACAAGTGGGATCTGGTGCGCGATCAGAAAGAGTTTTTGAAAGAGCTGGAGATTGAGCTTGAGCGCCTAGTTCCGCAGGTCAGGGGCGTACCGCTCGTTCCGGTTTCAGCATTGCAATCCAAAGGGTTAGGTAAGCTAATGCGCGCGGTCTTTGAAGTTTATGAGACCTGGAACCGGCGCATCCCGACCGCCGCTCTTAACCGCTGGCTGGAAGAGGCCCAGGAGCGTCATCCACCCCCCGCCGTGAGAGGCAAACGCATCCGGCTGCGTTTCATGACCCAACCCAATGCACGCCCGCCGACATTCGTCGTTTTTTCCTCTCGGGCCGACAAGTTGCCTGAATCCTATCGGCGCTATCTTGTCCAGGGTTTGCGTAGCGCATTCGATATGACTGCGGTGCCGATCCGGCTCAATATGCGCAAAGGCAGCAACCCGTATGCGCGCAAACGTGCCGGCACGTGACGGCGCGCTTCCACGATGCTGCTGTCGGTAATAGACTTGGGGTGTCATGATCATGAACGACGCAAAGCCCACAGAGGTCCTGTTTTACCACCTCGAACGTACACCGCTTGAGCGGGTATTGCCGGATCTGTTGGAAAAGACACTTGAGCGGGGCTGGCGCGCGGTTGTTCAGGCCGGGTCGCAGGAACGGCTCGAAGCCCTCGACACGGTTCTGTGGACCTACCGAGAAGACTCCTTCCTGCCGCATGGCACGTCAAATGACGGCCCGCCCGATGCGCAGCCGGTCTATCTCACAACCGGCCCCGATGCGCCGAACGGAGCGACTGTGCGTTTCTTCGTCGACGGATCGGATGCGGATGACCTGTCACCCTATGAACGGGTTGTCTATCTGTTTGATGGCCATGATGAGGAGGCGTTGGCCAGCGCCCGGGCGCAATGGTCCACCTCGAAAGACGCCGGACACGCGGTGACTTATTGGCAGCAGACTGCGCAAGGCAAATGGGAGCAAAAGGCGTGAGCCGCGATACCAACCGGGAGAGCGAGCGGCGCAAGGAAGAAGGCCGCCGTCATGCCGATGCCCTTAGAAACCGATTTATCGAGGCGGGTGACCCTTTGGGCTGGTTCGAGGCCTGCTATGAAGATGCGGCGGGAGATCCGGGTCTGGTGCCCTGGGCCCATGAGGTGGCGCGGCCGGAACTGGTGGAATGGCTGGAGCGATTGCCCGTGGAACGCAGGACGGGCCGGGCGCTTGATGTGGGCTGCGGACTTGGAGACAACGCTGCGGAGCTTGCCAGGATCGGCTTTGACGTTACCGCTTTTGATATTTCCGAGACGGCCGTTGGGTGGGCCGCAAAGCGTTTTCCAAATCTCAAAATCGATTGGCGGGCCTTTGATCTGGTTAATCCTCCAGCTGATCTCGAAGCGGCGTTCGACCTCGTGAATGAAACCTACACTCTTCAGATTTTGCGGCCGCCATATCGGGATCAGGCGATGATGACATTGCCGCGCTATGTCGCGCCGGGCGGTACGCTTTTGATTGTTGGGCGAGGTCGGCATCCGCACGAGCCGCTGGATCCGCCGCCATGGCCGTTGACACCGGATGAGTTTGAAACCTTTGCCGATGCGGGGCTGGAGCTCGTGCAGCTTGAGGACTTTCATACTGATCGAAAGGGGCGGCCAGTCCGCCACTTCCGGGCCGAGTTTAAGCGGCCGGCCGAATGAGCCGCGAAATCCTCAAGGTTGAATCGCTGAAAGCTCATGGCCTGGAGCCGGTATCATTTCTTGTTTCGCATGGAGAGTGCCTGGCGATAGACGGACCATCGGGTGCAGGCAAGACTGTACTCCTGCGTGCAATAGCCGATCTCGATCCGGCTCCCGGGCAAGTGTTCCTTGAAGGGGTGGAGCGCAATGCGTTTTCGGGTCCTGAATGGCGAAAGTGTGTGCGTTATGTTGCCGCCGAGCCCGGTTGGTGGGAGGAGACGCCGCGGGCTCATTTTGAAAGCCGGGGCGGGTTTGATGAAATTCTGGTGGCTCTCGGCCTCAAAACAGCACAGCTCGATCAGAGCCTGCGTCAGCTTTCCACGGGAGAGAGGCAACGAATGGCGCTGGTGCGCTCTGTATTCGATAAACCACAGGTGCTGTTGCTTGATGAACCCACTGGTGCTCTCGATTCCAAATCTTCGAAGTTGGCTGAAGGCCTGATCAAGAGGCTCCTTAAGGACGGTCACAGTGTGCTTCTGGTCAGTCACGACCCTGCCCAGGTTGCGCGCTTGGCGAAACGCAAGCTCGTCATACAAGATGGCAAGGTCCGTGAGGCAGCGGTCAGGGGAGCTCGCAGATGACCCAGACCAGCTATGTTGCACTCACATATTGGGATCTGGCGTTTGCCGCCGCGCTTATCCTGATCAACGGCGGATTGTCGGTTGCATTCCGTCTTGGCATCGAACGGACATTGTTCATTTCCGCCATCCGCATGACGGTTCAACTCATGGCAATCGGTTTCGTGCTGAAGTTTATCTTCGCCCAGACTTCTCCACTTTGGACGTTAGGACTGGCGCTTGTGATGGTCCTGCTTGCGGGCCGCGAAGCAATGGCGCGTCAAACCCACCGCTACAAAGGATGGTGGGCTTACGGGCTCGGCACCACGACCTTGTTGTTCGTCGGGCTGCTTGCGGTGCTGTTTGGTGTCGGTGTGCTCATCCGGCCCGATCCTTGGTATGCCCCGCGTTTCGTACTGCCAATTCTCGGCATGATCCTCGGCAATACCTTGACCGGGATCAGTCTCGGTCTGGAAACGCTCAGCACATCTGCACGACGCGAACGTGCCGCAATCGAGGCGCGGATAGCTCTCGGTTCCCCGCGTTTTGAGGCACTGTCAACTGTCACCCGTCAGGCGCTCAAGACGGGCATGATGCCGATCATCAATGCGATGGCCGCAACTGGCATTGTCGCGCTACCAGGCATGATGACAGGGCAGATCCTGGCTGGTGTCGACCCGGTCGAAGCCACCAAATATCAATTGCTTATAATGTTCCTGATCGGGGGCGGGACGGCTTTGGGCGTCCTCCTGGCGGTTCTCGGTGGCGCACGGCTGCTCACCGACGATCGTCATAGGCTGCGGCTTGATCGGCTCATGGAAGAGAAATAACGCGGATATCACGAGTTGGCGGATTCATACGCTTCGCTTGCCTGAAGCCATTCGGCTTCCGCCCGGTCGAGCTCCTTTGCCAGTTCGCCGCGTTTCCTGGAAAGGTCTGCGGCTTTCTCCGGTTCTTTTTCGTAGAGCGTCATATCGCCAAGCTTTTCGTCGAGCTGTGCAATTTCGGCGGAGAGCGTTCCCACCTTGCTTTCATTCTGCGCGACAACTTTTCTAAGCGGTGCCAGTTCCGCGCGCCGTGCTGCACGTTCCCGGCGCTCATTCTGACGGGAAGGCTGTTCCGTGCGCGATGCGGGGTCTGTTTTTCGGGCACGTCCCGCGCCGCGTTCCGACAGGCACACATCACGATAGCTGTCCATGTCACCATCGTAAGGTTCGACCTTGCTATCCTTGACCAGCCATAGCCGGTCCGCACAGGCCTCAAGCAGATGCCGATCATGGCTGATGAGCATGACCGCACCCTCATAGCCGTTCACGGCATGGATCAGGGCCTCGCGGGCATCGACATCGAGATGGTTTGTTGGTTCGTCGAGAATGAGCAGGTGCGGCCCTTCAAAAGACGCTAGCGCAAACAGAAGCCGCGCCTTCTCTCCACCTGAAAGGTCGCTTGCCGGGTTGTCTGCTGTATCGATCCCAAACCCAAGCGATCCCAGGTGCGCGCGCTTCTGGGCCTCGGTTGCATCAGGCATCAACTCTGCAATCCGCTCATAGGGAGTGAGTGCAGGGTTGAGTTCATCGAGCTGATGCTGGGCAAAATATCCGACAACCATTTTCTTCGGCCGGCGAAACTGTCCCGATGCAGCTTCCAGCCGTCCCGACAGCAGCTTGGCGAATGTGCTCTTGCCATTGCCGTTGGCTCCAAGCAGGCCAATACGGTCGTCTTCGTCGATGCGCAGGTCAAGATCATGCAGGATCGGCTTGCCGGGTTCATAACCCACCGACACATCTTCAAGCCGCATGAGCGGATTGCCGAGGCTCTTCACCGGATTGGGGAATGTAAAGCCTGTCACTCTCGCATCGACCTGCGCCGCAATGGGCTGCATCTTTTCCAGTATCTTGACGCGGGACTGTGCTTGACGGGCCTTTGTCGCCTTGTAGCGAAACCGTTCCACGAACTGTTCGAGCCGACGCCGCTCATCGTCCTGTTTCTTCTTGAGCTTGAGCTGCAGTCGTTGCTTCTCCCGGCGTGCCTCCTCGAATGCGTCATAGCCGCCCGTATAGAGGCTCAGTTTGCCTTGAGAGAGATGCAGGATTGATTCGACGGCGGTATTGAGCAGATTACGGTCATGGCTGACGATGAGCACCGTATAGGGATAGCTCTTCAGAAAATTCTCAAGCCACAGCGTCCCTTCCAGATCGAGATAGTTGGAGGGCTCATCCAGGAGCAGAATGTCGGGCGCGGCAAACAGCGCGCTCGCAAGCGCCACGCGCATGCGCCAGCCGCCGGAAAACTCCGAGCACGGGCGTTGCTGTTCCTCTTCGCTGAAGCCGAGCCCCGAGAGGATCGTTGCCGCGCGCGCAGGTGCTGCGTGGGCGCCAATGTCGGCAAGGCGGGTCTGAATGTCGGCGATCCTGCCCGGGTCGCATGCCGTCTCGGCCTCGGCCATGAGGCTTGCTCGCTCGGCATCCGCCGCGAGCACGGTGTCGAGTAATGAGGTTGGCCCGTCCGGCGCTTCTTGTGACACAAGCGTCATCCGCGCGTTTTTCGGCATACGGATCTCGCCGTCATCAGGAGAGATCTCTTCCGTAATCAATCGCAGGAGTGTGGTTTTCCCCGCACCATTGCGGCCGACCAGGCCGACCTTGTGGCCCGGCGGAATGCCTGCCGTTGCATGATCAAGCAACATTCGCCCTTCAATCCGGTATGTGAGGTCATTGATATGCAGCATTGGCCAATCCGTTCCGCTTTGCGCCACGGCTCATACCACGCGGAGCCCAAACAACACAAAGCCATGAATCGCAGCAGTTGCGGGCGCGGGACCTCACCGCTATAAGCCCATCAACCGCCGAACGGCGCTCTAGTTCAATTCACACAACAGGACGGACAAAATGCCAATTCAGCAAAGCCTTTCGATCATCAAACCAGACGCAACAAAGCGCAATCTCACCGGCAAGATCAACGCCAAGATTGAGGATGCGGGGTTGCGCATCGTTGCGCAGAAACGCGTGAAGTGGAAGCAGGCCGAAGCGCGGAAATTCTACGCGGTTCACAAAGACCGTCCCTTCTACAAGGATCTTGTGAAGTTCATGACGTCCGGTCCGATCGTGATGCAGGTGCTGGAAGGAAACAACGCCGTTTCCAAATACCGCAAGATCATGGGCGCCACGAACCCGAAGGAAGCGGACAAGGGGACCATCCGGGCCGACTTCGCGCAGGATATCGAGCGCAACTCCGTGCATGGTTCTGACAGCGCGGAAAATGCGGCCAAGGAGATTAAACTCTGCTTCAAGAAGGCTGAGATAGTCGGTTAGTATCAGCACAAGCCAAAAGGGGAGGTGCTTGCCATGAAGCGACTCATTTCAGCTTTGTTTGCCGTCGGCGTGGTTATGGCGCCCTTGTCTGCTCAGGCAACGAGCGGGCCTGGGTGTCTTGTTGTGGTGAACGTGCCCAACTGGGACGTGCTGAATATGCGCGCAGGACCATCGGCCAGAAATCCGATCGTTGATCACCTGCCTCCAGGGCGTCACGGCATTGTCAGTCAAAGCGGTCCGTGTATTCCCCGCAATGTCAGCCTGGGGGCACGCTGGTGCCCGGTCGCCCACTATAATGGGAATCGCACTACCAGCGGATGGGTCAAGCGGCGCTTTGTCTCTCCAAGCCAATGTCCTTGACGTCAGAGGGTCGCAGATGATCACGCCATCCTATGTGGCCACGCTGGCGGCCCATAGCCGCTGGGTAAACGACGGAATTTTTGCGGGCTGCGATCAGCTCAGCGATGCGGACCGGAAAAAGGACTGCGGGGCATTCTTCAAGTCGATCCACGGCACTTTGAATCATATCCTTTGGGCCAACCAGATGTGGATGCACCGCCTCGCGGAAACGCCTGCGCCCATTGCCGCGGCAATTCCCGGTTCATTGAACCAGTATGAGTCTTATGACGATCTGAAGCGCGAGCGTGAGGTGCTTGATGACGTCATCAGGGACTGGGCGGCGGATCTCGATCAATCAGCGCTTGAGGGCAATCTCACCTGGTATTCAGGCTCTTCAGGTCGTGAAATGACTCATCCCCGCTGGATATTGATTACGCATCTGTTCAATCATCAAATCCACCACCGGGGACAGGTCCACTGCCTGCTGACCCAATTCGGCGTTGAGACACCTGTCACAGACTTGCCGATGATGCCCTAGAGCGCGGCCTTTCCGGCGGGTCGTCTCAGAAGATACTTGAAGAATGCACCAGCCCGCTGATTGATTGCGGCGACCCCGATCAATATGGCGATGAATCCGGCCATCACCTGCCATGTCAACATCTCGTTCAAAAGCGCCACGCCAATGACGACGCTTACTGCTGCGCGGGAGTAGGCGACACTGGATGTTCCCAGGGCACCCAGCGTGTTGACGAGGCGGAAATACAGAACGAAGGCTGCAGCCGTGGACAGAGTTGCCAGGGCCACGAGGGCGAAAATGGAGTCACGCGATGGGGTCAGGTCGGTCGGGTTTTCAACTATGAAGCTCGCAGGCAGCATGATCGCGGCGGCAATACTGAGTGTGGCAGCTGCGGTGACTTCCGGTGCGATTGCGTGGAAACGGCGACCATAGATCATCGCAAACGCATAGCTTACCGTCGCGCCGGTTATTGCGAGCTGACCGAAAACGTCTGATCCCAGGCCTTTGAGCGCATCGAAGCCGATCAGAAAGGTAACGCCGCCAAGCCCTGCAAGAACCCCAATGCCTTTTTCAAAGCTCACCTGTTCCTGCCGCGTCCACAGCAGCGTTATGATGAATACGAAAATAGGTGTGGTGGAATTCAGTATTCCGGCGAGCCCGCTATCGACGAATTGCTGGCCCCAGGTGATCATTGTGAATGGCGCCATGTATCCCATTGCAGCCTGAAGACAAAAGGCGCGCCAGGTTCGCAGATCCGTCGGGATATGACAGCGGCGATAGAGGACAACAATCCAAAGCAGCGATGCAGCAATCAGTACGCGAACGCCGACGAGCGTGACGGGCGTAATGGTTGCAACTGCGATCTTGATGAGCCCGTAGGACGCGCCCCACAGCAGCGACAGGAGAGCCAGCATTATGAGCTCGCGAGCGAGGGAAACGGAATGCATCTGAGATGTCGGTGGTAGGTTTGACATCTTTATCATACGTCCCAGAACAGCTTGCAGGTTTCGCGCTCTGCTTGCTCCCGGCTCAGGCCGATATCCTTCAGCATCCGGTCATCAAGCCGGGCGAGGGCCCGGCGCTGACGTGCGCTTTCACGCCATGTTTTGATCAGGACCAAAGCATCGCGTAACCGCTCCGCGATAAGGTCAAAGACTTCAATTGGATGCCGTCGACGCACATAGGGCGGAATGCGCGGCACGGAAAGTGAAGAGTAGGGAACCTTTTCCTGTATCGACATGTGTTCATCCTCTGGTTCGATGCCAAGCGTCACAGTCTCAGGGTCGGGCACTTGAAGCATTCATAGTTCGTTGTTAGCCGAACTATGCTTTGGTTGTCGAGAGAGGATAGTTCGGTTATAACCGAACTATGATTGAAGGACCTTACATAGCTGAAGCTGCATCCCTGGTGGGTGATCCGGCGCGTGCCAATATGCTGTCCGCCATGATGGACGGGCGCGCTCGAACTGCGAGCGAGCTTGCCTATGTCGCGGGTGTGACACCTCAAACAGCGAGTGGCCATCTCTCCAAACTCGCGGAAGGCCAAATGGTCGCCGTGGAGAAGCAGGGGCGGCATCGCTATTTCCGCCTGGCCAACAAGGAAGTGGCAAACGCGCTCGAAGCCCTAATGGTGCTGGCGACCAAGGGTGCGAGGCGGCACCGGCCAACGGGTCCTCGCGATGACGCCATGCGGTTCGCGCGCACTTGTTACGACCATCTCGCCGGCCGCGCCGGTGTGGGACTGACAAATGCGCTTGTGGAGAAGGGCATTCTCAAGTCCGACGACGAGGCGTTTCATCTAACGTCGGCCGGTGAAAAAAAGTTGGAACAATTCGGGCTGGATATTGCGGCTCTGAACGAGAGTCGCCGTGCATTTGCCAGCCGCTGTCTGGATTGGAGTGAACGCACACCGCATATGGGCGGGGCGCTGGGCGCTGCTTTGTTCCGCGAGCTTGAAGATCGCGGTTGGGTGGAGAAACCCAAGGACAGCAGGACGGTTACACTTACCAAATCAGGCCGGGCGGGTTTGCGCCGCTGGTTCGACCTTTCCCTGAATTAGTCGACGCGCATCCTTCAAGGATATGCGTTCATTCTGCTGGCCCGAGCCGGGTGAGTGGCGCTATTGTGTTCCGCTTGAGAGAGATGAGAATTGGACGCAAGAGTTCCCATAGGCTTTAGCGCATGCCCGCACGATTGTCCGTCTACCTGCGCGCTCGAGGTCGAGCTGCTGGATGAGGGGCGTATCGGACGTGTGCGCGGCGCGAAGGACAACAGCTATACCGCAGGCGTCATTTGCGCCAAGGTCGCGCGCTACGCTGAACGCATCCACCACCCTGACAGGCTGATGACACCGCTCCTGCGAAAAGGAGAGAAGGGCGCAGGCGACTTCGAGCCGATCAGCTGGGATGACGCCCTCGCCATCACGGCGGAAAAAATGTTGGAGGCGGAAGGTAAATACGGCCCGGAAGCCGTATGGCCCTATTACTTCGCCGGCACGATGGGGCTTGTGATGCGCGACGGGATCAACCGTTTACGCCACGCGAAGCGTTATTCCCGTCAGCACACAACGATCTGCACGACATTGCCAGAGTCGGGTTTCTTCGCCGGCACGGGACGGCTTATGGGACCGGACCCGCGCGAAATGGCCAAGGCCGATATGGTGGTCCTGTGGGGTACGAACGCCGTCAGTACGCAGGTCAATGTTATGACCCACGCGACGCGGGCCCGCAGAGAGCGCGGAGCTAAAATCGTTGTCGTGGATGTTTACGACAACCCGACCATGAAACAGGCGGATATTCGCGTGATCGTGCGGCCGGGAAGCGATGGCGCACTCGCCTGCGCGATCATGCATGTGCTGTTTCGCGATGGCTATGCGGATCGCGAGTTTCTTGAAAAATCAACGGATTGTCCGCAGGAGTTCGAAGAACACCTTAAGAGCCGCACCCCTGAGTGGGCGAGCCAGATCACCGGGCTTGAGCCTTCTGAAATCGAAGCTTTCGCAAAACTGATCGGCGAAACGCCGCGCAGCTTTTTTCGATTGGGATATGGCTTTGCCCGTTCACGCAACGGATCGGTCAACATGCACGCGGTGAGTTGTATTCCCACCGTAACCGGCGCATGGGCGAATGAAGGGGGCGGTGCATTCTATTCAAACAAGGATATTTACCACTGGGACAAGACCATGATCGAAGGCCTCGATGTGGTCGATCCTTCGGTGCGCGCGCTGGATCAGTCCCGCGTAGGGCCAATACTGACAGGCGACCCCCTCGATATTGGCGATGGTCCGCCGGTTGCAGCGATGATTGTCCAGAACATGAATCCGGTCGCCGTTGCGCCTGAACAGCGCAAGGTCAAGAAGGGCTTCGCGCGCGAAGATTTGTTCGTATGCGTGCACGAGCAGTTCATGACCGAGACAGCCGAGTTGGCGGATATTGTGCTGCCGGCGACGATGTTTCTGGAGCACGACGATGTCTATCAGGGAGGCGGCCACCAGCATATTCTGCTTGGACCAAAACTGGTGGAAGCGCCCGGTGAATGCCGCTCAAACCACGCCGTAATCTGCGAACTGGCCCGGCTGGTTGGCGCGGAGCATCCCGGTTTCGATATGTCTGAGCGTGAAATCATTGACCACACGCTGCAAGTGTCAGGCTGGGGGACGATTGAGGAACTCGAAGCGAACAAGTGGATCGACTGCCAGCCGGATTTCGAGACGTCACATTTCCGCAATGGATTCGGCTGGCCGGACGGGAAATTCCGCTTCAAACCCCGCTGGATGGACGATCCAATTTCGACAATCGGGTTTATGGGGCCGGCGCATACCCTTCCCGAATTTCCCGATTACTGGCAGGTGACCAGGGAGGCGGACGAGACACATCCATTCCGGCTGGTGACGGCGCCGGCGCGCAACTATCTCAATTCCAGCTTTACCGAGACACCGACATCTGCCGCAAAGGAAGGCAAACCCGCCGCCATGATCCATACCGATGACATGCACGGCCTCGGCCTGTCTGATGGCGACCGCATCGAGATGGGCAACGAACACGGGGAGATCAAACTGACCGCACGCACATTCGCTGGGCTCCAGCGCGGTGTTGTAATCGTTGAGGCCATCCCGAAGAACCACAGATTTGAAGGTGGCGAGGGGATCAACACACTAACAGGTGCGGATGCGCCGGCACCTTTTGGCGGCGGCGCATTCCATGACAATCATGTATGGATACGGTCCAGTTAGAAGACCCCAATTGTCCAGGGAGGAACAACCGCTATGAGCGACAAAGTCGTCTACTACAACCCGCCCAAAGCACGGAAACTGACCAGCCTCTACTCACACGTTGCAAAGGTGAAGGCCGGGGAGTTGGCGTTTCTTGCCGGACAGGTGGCTGACGAGGGTGGAAATTTCGAAGCCCAGTACAAACAGGTCTTTGGATCCATCGGCGTGATCCTTGAAGACCTTGGAGCCGACTTCAACGCGATTGCCAAGCTTACGACCTATGTCGTTGGTGCGGAGCATGTTCTGATGTTCCAGGATGTGCGCGATGCGCTGTTCCCGACGCTGTTTGAAGGCCCGCTTTATCCGCCCAACACGTTGCTTGTGGTTGAACGGCTGGGCGATCCGGACTGGCTGGTTGAGGTCGAGGCCGTCGTGCGCATGCCAGACTGAGAAACAGCTTCCTCCAGAAAGACAAGAACACTCCCGGAAAATACAAGATGGTGAAACCTAAGGTGGTCGTGTGGCGGCCCATGTATGATCAGATCGGCCACCAGCTCTTCGAAGAAGCCGGCGCTGAACTCGTTGTCGTGGACTCAACCGACGCGCAAGCCGTCATGGCCGAGCTGCCTGATGCCAAGGCCATCTGGGTCAGGACACCGGAACGCATTACCGCAGATATGATGGACGCCGCCCCCGAACTCGTCGTTATTTCGACGTCCGGTTTCGGCACCGACAATGTGGACATTCCTGCCGCCACGGAGCGGGGCATCCTTGTTGTGAACAATCTCGGTTTCGGGCGGAAGCCTGTTTCCGAACACACGATCATGCTGCTGCTTGGTGTGATGAACCGGCTGACCTGGGCAGACGGATCAACGCGCGATGCCTCAGGCTGGGCGGGGCGAACCAATGTCAGCTTCCGCGAACTTGAAGGTTCATCTGTCGGCATTATCGGTATTGGATACATCGGCGCTGAACTCGCCCGGAAACTGAATGTGGGTTTTCGCTGCCGGGTGCTCGGTTACGACCCATACGTCAACAAGCGCATACCTCTGACGGCTGGAGTGCAAATGATCGAGCACCTCGATGATCTGCTGAAAGAGGTCAGCGTGCTTTGTATTTGTGCGGAGTTGACCGATGAGACGCGCAACATGATTTCAAGGAGAGAGCTGGCCCTGTTGCCCAAAGGCTCGGTGGTCGTGAACACAGCGCGTGGGCAAATTCTTGATCTCGATGCGCTCGCGGATGGGCTTGCGTCAGGACATATTTTCGGCGCCGGCATCGATACGACATATCCTGAACCGCTGCCGTCCTCACATCCGCTTTACGAGCAGGACAATGTGATCTTCACGCCCCATACGGCCGGGCTAACAACCGAGACGGCGACGGACCAAACGCGCTTTTCAGTTTCTCAGGTTATGGCGGTTCTGGATGGCGGCGAACCGACCTTTCCGGTCAACCCGCAAGCGTGGGATGGAAAGGTTTCGCGACAGCCAAAGTGACGCGACCGGAATATCGACTAGCTGAGTTCTCTGATCCGGAAAGGCAACCCGCCCTTGGGGCAGAGCGTAACGGTCGACTGGATCTTGGCCGGCACGTCGCCCACATATTCCGGCTGGAAGCGCCTGAGTAGCGTGACCAGTGCCAGCATGTTTTCGATCTGTGACAGAGCGCCACCGATGCAGGAGCGTTTGCCCGCAGCGAAGGGCAGGTAGGAATATTTGGTGCGCTTCTTCATGCGTTCCGGAGAAAACCGCTCGGGCCGGAACTCTTCCGGGTCGTTCCAGTATTTCGGGCTGTGATGGGCTAGGTAGGTGCACATTACAATCTTGTCGCCCTCATGAACCTCGTGGCCCTCGATGACGTCATCACCAGCGGCAACGCGAATGAGCGCCCAGATCGGCGGATAAAGCCGCATGGTCTCCTGAATGACCTGCCGTGTGTAGGAAAGCTGCGCCACCTGGTCCCAGGTGGGCTCCTTGTCGCCGCAAATTTCGTTCGCTTCGGCGCGAATTTTGTCGGCAGCTTCAGGGTTTTGTGAAAGCAGATAGAGACACCACGCAAGGGTCAGCGCGGTGGTTTCCGTTCCGGCCCACAGATACTGCTTCATTTCATCGACCACCTGTTGGTGATCAAATTCCGGGAATTCGGGATCGGCTTCCGCTGCCAGAATCATGTTGAGCAGCGTTTTCTGGCGGTCATCAATGATCGGCGCGCCCAGCACAGCGTCTGGGACTTCGCCCCAGTGTTTCATTGCTTTTGCTGCGTCAGCGTCATTTACCTCGTCGAGTTCACCGGTGACCTTCTTCTGCCGGATTTCCTTGTGGTTCATGACGTCGGTGTAGGTCTTGACCATGCCAAATACGAAGTGCGGGTTGAACGGCATTTCACGGTCGAAAAGGGCCTTGCACACCATATCGGCGGCAAGCGTCCAGGTCTGTTCAACCATTTCTACCGTCTCGCCTGACTTGGCATAGTCGGCCCAGATTTTCGATTTGGTGCGGATCGCGTCCATCAGGAACGGGAAATACTCTTCAAACATCTGCGGGTGAAACGCAGCCTGTTGGGGTTTGCGGATTTTCTGCCACAAGGCTCCGTCAATGGTGATCATGCTTCTGCCGAACACCGGTCGCATGCCGTCGAAATATTTTGTGTAGTTGTCAGCGTTCTCAACCAGCACTCTTTTGAAGTGCTCAACATCGGAGAGCAGCACGATGCGCTGATTCTTCAAGTTTATCGGAATGATGCCGCCGTATTTTTCCGACAGATTCATAAGAATCTGCATCGGATTATCCTGGTTCATCAACGGTGTGAGCTTGAACCAGATGCTCTGCTCATCGCCGAGTCCGTGTGAATGGGAATATGCGACTGTCATTGGGTGCCCCTGAATGGTGTCAGGTCTGCCATTCCTGTGCCCGATCGTGCGGGTAAGATCATCTTCTCAAGTATCCGGTTTCGCCAGTATTTCGGCGACTCTGTCTAGTAGCACCGGTAGTTCGTTAAATCCACAGAAGCTATGGTGTTAGGGTTAGCGTGCTGCACTGCATCATGGCGATGCGGCCTAATGACGCCTCACTCGTACCAGGGCGAGATATAGGCGCCATGCAACGCAGGGCGATTTTTGAAGATGATGTGGTCGTTTTCAACCCTCGCATCGCCGGACGCCACGAGTTTCAGGGCTAACGGGTAGAGCTTGTGTTCGGCCTCGAGCACGCGCGCGGCCAGTTCATCGGGCGTATCCTCCGGCAACACGGGAACTGCAGCCTGCGCAATGATGGGACCTGAGTCCATTTCAGTGCGCACAAAATGGACCGTGCAGCCGCTCAATCTGACACCGGCCTCAATTGCCCGTTCATGGGTGTGTAGTCCCTTGAATGCAGGAAGCAGGGAAGGGTGAATGTTGAGCTGCCGGTCGCGCCAAGCCTCGACGAAGCCGTCAGTCAGCAGCCGCATGAAGCCTGCATTGCAAATGAGATCGACATTGGCGTCGCGCAAAGCAGCATCGAGTTCGGTTTCGAACGCCTCGCGTGACGGATATGCTTTGTGGTCGATTGCTTTGGTGGATATGCCGGATTTGTCCGCAATTTCCAATCCTGGCGCATCGGGAACGTTCGAGATTACCTGAATGATTTCAGCCGGATAACCCGGATTTCTGCACGCCTCTATGAGCGACGCCATATTGCTGCCGCGTCCGGAAATCAGTACGCCGACGCGCTTGGCATTGCTCATGATTGGGCGCCCAGTTTGCCGGTAAAGTGTACGGTTTGGCCGGTATTCTCTTCGATCTCGCCGAGCGGGAAGGCCTCTTCTCCAGCCGCATCGAGGCAGCCCAGAACGTCGTCGACACCTTTTCTTGCTGCGACAACCACCATGCCGACGCCGCAGTTGAACGTCCGCAGCAGTTCTTCTTCAGCGACCCCGCCTTCCTCCATGATCCAGCCAAACACGCCGGGTGCGGTGATGTTTCCAAGATCGATTCGTGCTCCAAGCCCATCCGGCAGGACCCTTGGCAGATTTTCGGGGAGCCCGCCTCCGGTGATATGCGCCAATGCCTTGACGGCTTCGGTGTCACCGATCGCCTTCAGCGCCGCCTTCACGTAAATGCGTGTCGGGGTCAGCAGGGCCTCGCCCAGGGATTTTGATGGTTCAAAAGATGCTGCGTCTTTCCAGCCAAGTTGGCGGGTCTCAACCAGTTTTCGAATGAGTGAAAATCCGTTGGAATGGATACCGGAGGAGGCGAGGCCAATCAGGACATCACCGGGCTCGATGTCATTGCGGGGCAGGAGTTCACCCCGTTCTGCCGCTCCAACCGCAAATCCTGCCAGGTCAAAATCATCATCCTTGTACATGCCAGGCATTTCAGCCGTTTCGCCGCCGATAAGAGCCGCGCCGGCCTGCTTGCAGCCTTCAGCAATCCCGGCAATGACCTGCTCGGCGGTCTTGGGATCGAGTTTTCCGCAGGCGAAATAATCCAGGAAAAACAATGGCTCAGCGCCTTGAACGATGAGATCGTTTACACACATCGCCACCAGGTCGATACCGACCGTATTATGAATTCCGGCTTCAACAGCAATCTTGAGCTTTGTACCGACGCCATCGTTGGCGGCAACCAGAACAGGGTCCTTGAACCCTGCGGCCTTAACATCGAACAGGCCACCAAATCCGCCAATAGCTCCCAGGACACCAGGACGCTTGGTCGACGCAGCCAGTGGGCCGATCGCCTTGACGAGGGTGTTGCCCGCATCGATGTCGACGCCCGCTTTTGCGTATGTGAGGCCTTCGTCTTTTTTTGCCATGTTGCGAAGTGCTATCAGATTTTCGGTGCACAAGGTATCGGTACAAATATGCCTTGTCGCGCTCTTCATCTCCGCGAATTGGCAAAGCGTCAAGCGGCATGGAAGCGATTGCCATGGTTGTCAACAGACAGCCCGCGGGCAGAGTGAGACAAATTCGACATTTAATTGACCGATTGTGCCGTATATCTTGCGGCCATGAGACAGGCTTCCACAATGACCCATGCAGTTCGGCTGCTATCTCTTTGCGCCCTTCTCTTCTTTGCGTCGCAGAATGTGCGGGCACAGGACACCGATATCTATACCGTCGCCAAGCTGTCGGTGGACGTAAGAGCCAAGGATGCGGTGTCAGCCAAGAAACAAGCTCTTGAATCGGCTAAAAAACAGGCTCTGCGCATGGTGATGCAGCGGCTTGCGCCATTCAACAGTTTTGACAGCATGCCTGACGTCAAGCTCAAGACGATCGACGATATTCTTGAAGGCTACACCGTGCGCTCGGAGCGAAATTCGCCGACGCAGTATATTGCGACTCTCGATTTCGCATTTAGCCCCGAAGCCGTGCGCAAGCTGCTGTCGGACAAGGGCATCGCCATCAACGACCAGCAGACTGACCCTGTTGTTGTGCTGCCGATCTATGTTGAAAACGGTAAAATCAATCATACGGGCCGTGACCCGTGGCGGAGTGCCTGGAACGGGCTAGATTTGACCCATGCCATTGTTCCCGCGCGCCTCGCGCGCCCGTCGCCTTCCTTTACGATGGAAACATTGTCGGGACTTTTGGGAGGAAATGTGGAGGCTTATGTTTCCCTCCGCGACAAATACAAAGCGGATAAACTGGTCATCGCGATCGCGGAAAAGAGCGGAGACGGCAAGACCTTGACCACACGCCTTTTCGGCGTCGACCGGGCCGGTTCGGTATCGCTAACGCGCAATGATCCCATTCTCAAGCGTGATGTGAAAGAGAGCGCAAAGCAGGCGGCGGCAATCGCATTCGGGGTTATCGAGGGCCGCTGGAAGCTCGTGTTGGCGCCTGCCGGTGGCGACGGGCAGGGTGCCACGTTGAACGGGTTCAATGTTGTGGTGGAGTTCAGCGGTATGCGGGAGTGGCGGGATATTCGCGCACGACTCGTAAAAGTCCCAGGCGTCCAGGGTCTTGACGTCAACTCATTGTCAGCCCGCACGGCATCTGTGAAATTTCAGTTCCTGGGAGGTGCGGATCGCCTCTCTACGGCGCTTGTACCTCAAGGACTTGCGCTGTATGGCGGTGACGGATCTTGGATTCTGCGTAGCAATTGACCGCAGGGAAACTGCCCGGAACCGCTAGAGGTGTCGGGTTTTGCACGCTAGATTGGGTCAACGCTCTGTTTGACTCTTGAGGGAAACGGCGGGGGTTTGAGTTTGAACATACCCAATATCATAACCGTGTTCCGGATATTTCTGGTGCCGCTGGTGGTCTGGCTCATGCTGGACGGTCGCATGCAGGCAGCGTTTCTTTTGTTCCTCCTTGCCGGCATTTCCGATGGACTTGATGGCTATCTCGCCAAACGTTACGGCTGGCAGACTGAGCTTGGCGCCTATTTGGATCCGCTGGCGGACAAGGCCCTGTTGGTCAGTATTTATGTGGTGCTCGGCCTGTTCTCGCATGTGCCTGTTTGGCTGGTGCTTGCTGTGGTAAGCCGCGACATTCTTATTGTCGGTGCCATCCTGCTTTCATGGATGCTCGCCCGGCCTGTTCCCATGCGGCCACTTTTTGTCTCCAAAGCCAATACGGTCGGCCAAATCATGCTGGCAGCAATGGTGTTGGGTGATTTGGGCTTTGCACTGGGAATGGAATCAATCGTCGCGGTCCTGATCTGGCTTACCGGCGGGCTGACAATCCTTTCTGCGGCGGCATATCTTGTGACTTGGTTACGCTACATGGCGACCTATGAAGAGCCTTCACAACCGTTACGCCGGCGCGCGTCCTCTAACCGGCAGAATGCACCGACGCGCAACAGCAACGAACCTGTAGCCGGTTCATGACCATCAACAGGCAAACATTGTTTTGGGTATCAGCGCTTCTGGCGCTGCTGGTGATCCTGTTTGTTCTCCGTGAAATCCTGTTGCCGTTTGTACTGGGCGCAGCGATTGCCTATTTCCTTGATCCGCTTGCAGACAAACTTGAACGGTATGGCATCTCGCGTCTGTGGGCGACGGTCTTGATCATGCTGGTGTTCGGTTTGTTCGTTGTCGTGGGGCTTGTCATTGTGCTGCCACTACTGATTGATCAACTGGTTGATCTGATTTCGCGCATGCCCGGTTATCTCCAGTCGTTGCGCGATCTTGCGATCAGTACGCTGCAACGCTGGTTTGGAGATCAATGGATCACCGCCAAACTACAGCTGGACGGTACAGTCAAAGACCTTGCGCAGAAAGCAGCCGGTTGGGCGGGACAACTTCTGACGTCCGTGTGGAGCGGGGGGCTCGCGGTTGTCAATTTCGTTGCCCTCATCGTGATCACACCCGTTGTGACGTTTTATCTGCTGCTCGACTGGGATCGGATGATGCAGCAAATTTCGAACTGGCTGCCACGCGATCATGCCGACACGATCCGTCAAATTGGCAGGGATATCGACAGCGTTATGTCGGGATTTGTGCGGGGTCAGGTAACCGTGCTCATGATCCTTGGTGTCTTTTACGTGGTTGGCCTCACGCTGATCGGCCTCAACTTTGGCTTGCTGATTGGGTTGGGTGCAGGACTCATCAGTTTTATTCCCTTCGTTGGCCCCGCGGTTGGTTTTCTCGTTGGAGGAACGGTTGCTGTCGTCCAGTTCTGGCCGGACTGGCATTGGGTTGCGGCAGTGCTTTCGGTCTTCCTCATTGGACAGGTGGTTGAAGGAAATGTCCTTTCACCCATGATCGTTGGCGACAGGGTTCGTCTGCATCCCGTTTGGCTTATGTTTGCGTTGTTCGTTTTCGCTTATTTGTTTGGCTTCGTCGGCATGCTGCTGGCGGTTCCGGTTGCCGCAGCAATCGGCGTCCTGGTGCGTTTTGGCCTGCAGGTCTATTTGACGAGCACACTTTATGAAGGGGCGGGCAAACGCAGGCGCAAGAAGGCTTAGGATGTTCCTCGTGATTTTCAAGCGCCTCTGTCCGAAATCATGAGCGAACAGCTGGTTCTCGATCTCCCGCACCGACCGGCAATGAGTGCGGACGACTTCCTTGTCAGCGCATGCAATGAAACCGCTGTCGAACTGGTGGACGCATGGCCGCAATGGAATCAACCTGTCCAGCTAATCGAAGGCCCCGGCGGATGCGGCAAAAGCCATCTGGCGAATGTGTGGCGCCACAATTCCGGCTCGACCGTTCTTGAACCAGTCCAACTAACCGCCGCAGCGATTGCGAGTTATGACTTTGGCCGCGGCGTCGTTTTGGAGGATTTGGATCGCGCGTCATTTGAGGAGGAAATGCTCTTCCATGTGCTCAATCTGGCGAGGGAACGCGGCTTCAACATTCTCTTGACCGCCAGAGTACCGCCGGCGCGCTGGAATCTGGAGCTGCCCGACCTGATTTCCCGATTGCGCGCAGTACCCGCGGCCAAGATCGGCGCACCGGATGATATGCTTCTCGGCGCCGTGCTTCTTAAGCATTTTGCAGACCGCCAATTGAATATTCAGCCGTCTGTGCTCAAATTCCTTGTCAGACGTATGGTAAGGTCGATGGATGCTGCCCGCGAACTGGTGGCCGCGCTCGATCTTGCGGCGCTCTCGACGGGCAAGAAAATAACACGGCAATTCGCGGGAGATGTTCTGGAGCAGCTTCAAGGACCTGAAGGCTCTCTCCTCGATTGACGTTCATTTAGAACCAGCAGTCGGAACGTAACAAAGTCTTATGAGCGTTACGCACGTCACATTCGGTACCGAAGACCTGCCATCGGACTTGGCCGAAAGGCCCGAGCGGTTTTTCAATCGGGAACTTTCATGGTTGCAATTCAACACACGAGTTTTGGCGGAATCCGGAAGTAAGAAACATCCGCTGCTGGAGCGCGTCAGGTTCCTTTCCATCTCGGCATCAAACCTCGACGAATTTTACATGGTGCGGGTGGCGGGTATTCGCGGTCAGGTGCTCGCCGGCATTGAGACGCCCAGCCAGGATGGCCTTACGCCCTCCGAGCAACTTGACCGGATCGGTGAATATGTCGACCAACTCTCCGCTGATCAGCAGGAACTCTGGGTTGAGCTCAGAAGTGAACTTGCCGGTACCGGCGTCCATGTTGTCGAAACCGATGAACTGACAGATGAAGATCGGGAATGGCTCGAAGACCGTTTCCTCAATCATATATTCCCGGTCCTGACACCGATCGCAGTTGATCCGGCGCATCCATTTCCGTTCATTCCCAACCGAGGGTTTACTCTCGGCCTCGAGCTATATCGTGAAGACCAAGACGATATCATGTACGCTTTGATGCCGATCCCGAGCCAGCTCAGCCGTTTCATCAGGCTTCCCGAAGCGAAGAAGAACGGGAGCGGGCGACCCTCCAATATCAGGTTTGTCACTCTCGAATCCGTCGTTGGCTTGTTTGTGACACGTCTCTTCCCTGGACGCAGTGTCCGGGCGCAGGGAGCATTTCGGTTGCTGCGGGACAGTGATTTCGAAATTCAGGAAGAGGCGGAGGATCTTGCTCGTCTGTTTGAGTCCGCACTAAAGCAACGCCGCCGCGGGTCCGTGATCCGCCTTGAAATTGAATACTCAATGCCATCGCATCTGAAGAGCTTCGTCATCAAGGAGCTCGAGGTTACCGACCGCGAGGTATTCGTGCAGAAGGGTTTGATCGGTATCCTTGATATTGAGCAGCTCATTGTCGCGGATCGGCCTGATTTAAAATTCGAGGCATTTAATATCCGCTTTCCAGAGCGGATCCGTGAGCACAATGGTGACTGTTTCGCCGCGATCCAGCAGAAAGACATCATAGTCCATCACCCCTATGAGTCCTTCGACGTCGTGCTTCAGTTCCTGAGGCAGGCAGCAGCCGACCCTGACGTATTGGCCATTCGGTGGACCCTGTATCGAACCAGCAAGGTTTCACCGATTATTCAGGCGCTGAAAGAAGCCGTTGAAGCGGGAAAGTCAGTAACGGCTGTCGTTGAATTGAAAGCGCGTTTTGACGAAGAAGCGAACATCAAATGGGCGCGAGATCTGGAAAGCGTGGGCGTCCACGTCGTGTTCGGGTTTCTTGAATACAAAACCCATGCGAAATTAAGTCAGATCGTCCGGCGCGAGGGAGGCAAACTTGCAACCTACTGCCATATCGGCACGGGCAACTACCATCCAGTCACGGCCCGGATTTATACTGACCTGTCATACTTTACCGCCGATCCGGCGATCGGACGCGATGTCACGCGCATATTCAACTTCGTGACGGGTTATGCGGAGCCGGTTGAGTTGCAAGTGCTGACAACCTCACCGCATGGCCTGAAAGCACGCATTCTCGATCACATCCGGGAAGAAATGTATCACGCCAAAGCCGGCAATCCTGCGGCGATCTGGATGAAGATGAACTCGCTGGTGGATCCGGAAGTCATTGACGCGCTTTATGAAGCCAGTCAGGTTGGGGTCGAGATTGATCTCGTCGTGCGCGGGATTTGCTGCCTTCGGCCCGGCCTGCCCGGGCTTTCCGAGAACATCCGTGTCAAAAGCATTATCGGGCGATTCCTCGAACACTCACGGATCTATTGTTTTGGCGCTGGACATGGACTGCCAAATCCGGACGCCATCGTCTATGTGAGTTCAGCGGATATGATGCCGCGCAATCTGGACCGGCGCGTCGAGGCAATGACTCCAATCAGAAATCTAACAGTCCATGAGCAGGTGCTGGACCAGATTATGGTCGCTAATCTCAGGGACAACGAGCAAAGCTGGATTAATCTGCCTGATGGAAACTGGGAAAGAATTACACCGGAGAAGGGCGAAGAGCCCTTCAATGCTCAGAAGTATTTCATGACGAATCCGAGCCTTTCTGGAAGAGGCGAATCGCTTAAGGATAGTGTGCCTCCGCGGTTTGCCCGATAACGGTATAAGAGCCAGCATTACGTGAAGCGATCAAAAGATCCGGACCGGCAAGAGAGTAAACCGGTTGCGGTAATAGATATCGGCTCCAACTCTGTGCGCTTGGTCGTGTTCGAACAAGCCAAGCGCAATCCCGTCCCCATATTCAATGAAAAAGTTCTATGCGGTCTGGGGCGATCTATCGTGACTACCGGTCTGCTGGACAAGTCCGGTGTCAAGCGGGCATTGCGCGCTCTTCGGCGGTTCCGGGCCATTTGCGAGCAGCTGGATGTGTCCGATACCGAAGTCATTGCAACGGCGGCAGCTCGTGAAGCAGAAAATGGCCCGGATTTCGTATCGCGGGCCGAGCAAGCACTCGGTTGCGGAATCTCCGTAATCACCGGAAAGCGCGAAGCTCAATTGGCGGCTGCCGGTGTCGTGTCGGGGTTTCCTGATGCTGATGGCGTTGCGGCTGATCTCGGCGGTGGCAGTCTCGAAATCATTGGTATCCACAAGAAGAAGGGTCTTATTGACGGCGTAACGCTGCCGCTCGGAGGTTTGCGGCTGATCGACATTTCCGGCGGTGATCTGAAAATGGCGCGCAAGATTGTCGATGCCGAGCTTGAAAAAGTGAGCTGGCTGAAAAAGGGGAAAGATCGCCCGCTCTATGCCGTCGGCGGGACGTGGCGTGCGTTTGCAAGGCTCCATATGGCTTACTCGCAGTATCCTTTGAGTGTCATGCATGCCTATAAAATTCAGGTCAATGAGGCCCTGAAGTTTGCACGGGTCGTTGATCATCTCTCAGCTGAATCGCTTGAGCAAATTGCCGTCATCCCAAAAGCCCGGCGCGAAACGCTCCCCTTTGGCGCTCTCGTGCTTGAGCGTCTCCTCAGGCAGATGCGTCCATCCGAATTTGTCGTGTCAGCCTTCGGCGTTCGCGAGGGGACCCTCTATTCCACGCTGTCCGACAAGGAAAAGGCACGGGACCCTCTGATTGATGCTTGTGCTGAACTGGCGGTTCTACGGTCCCGGTCTGCGGAGCATGCACACGAACTGTGCAAGTGGACTGATGCGCTGTTCGAGTCGCCTGGTCCGGAGGAAACGCCTGCTGAAAAGCGGCTGCGCCATGCGGCCTGTCTTGTGTCGGATATCGGGTGGAGAACCCATCCTGACTATCGCAGCACACAAAGCCAGAGCATTATTGCGCAGGAGAGTTTTGCGGGAATTGATCATCCAGGCCGGGCCTTTCTCGCGCTGACGGTGTTCTTCCGCAATCGCGGGCTTACGTCCCTTGATGACACACCCAGGATCCATCAACTGGTCGACAAGAACACCCTGGCGCGTGCCCGTATTGTGGGTGCCGCAGTCCGCACGGCCCACATGATTTCAGCATCGGCGCCTCACGTCGTAGACAAGACGCCGATTTTCTATGATGGCGACAGGTTGGTGCTGCAGTTGCCTGCGGAATTGTCCAACCTGGAAGGTGAGCGGCTGGACCTGCGCTTTGGTGTGCTGGCCCGCGAATTGGGATTGGAGTCTGAAATTCGCATAGCTGAGCGGGCGAAAGAAGCAGTGACGGTCTGATTTCGTCAGCGCGCTTATTGGCTCTCGGTTCCGATATTGGCTGCAGGCTCTTCCATCTGTGCGCTTCCGGGTGAGCCGTTATGAGCCGGGTCGTCGGCGACCCCCCTCTCAAGAACGACAACCCGCCCGTCTTCGACGCCGAGCCCCAGTTTCCCTTCACGCAGAGCGATGGCATCGGCGCCAAAAAGCTCATGCCGCCAACCTTTCAAAGAGGAAAGGTTGTCCTCTTCACCACGAGCGATTCTCTCCAGTTCGTCGGAAGTCGCGATGAGTTTTGACGCCACGCCGTGACGCGCGGCGGCTGATTTGAGGAGCACGCGTAAGAGGTCGAGTACCGCAAGGTCATTTGCAGTGAGTGGTTCGTTACGTTTTATGGAGGGGAGTGAGTTCGGATCGCGTTCCAGTCCGCGCTTGACGGCCGAGACAACACCTTTGCCCCTGTTTGAGCGGGCAAAACCCTGATGCACCGAACGAAGTCTGTCGAGTTCCTGTTCAGTTGTGGGGGCCTGAGCAGCAATGTCGTAAATCGCCTCGTCCTTGAGAATTCGCCGGCGTGGTACGTTTTGGCGTTGTGCTTCCTCTTCACGCCACCCGGCAAGATCCATCATGACCCCAAGGGCCTTTTTTGAGCGCACTTTCATCTTAAGGCGCTTCCAGGCGTCTTCGGGGTGGCTCTCATACGTGGCGGGTTGGGTCAGGACCGACATTTCCTCGTCAAGCCACCGTACCCGGCCATTCCGGTTCAGTTTGTCCCTCAGTTTTGGATAAAGGTCGCGCAGGTGCGTGACGTCGCCAATCGCATAGGTTAGCTGCTTATCGCTGAGTGGCCGGCGGCTCCAGTCTGTGAAACGCGATGATTTGTCGAGTTCGTGATTCAGCAGCTTCTTCACAAGCAGCCCATAGCTGGCCGACTCACCGAATCCACAGACCATAGCGGCAATCTGGGTATCGAAGATTGGCGTGGGAATAATACCCGCCTGATGATGAACGATTTCGATATCCTGGCGCGCGGCATGGAATACCTTGACCACGCTTTCATCTGCCATGAGGTCGTAAAATGGTTTTAGATCAATGTCTTCAGATAGCGTATCGACAATAACCTCTTCCGTTCCGGCAGCCATCTGTATGAGGCACAGATCAGGCCAGAATGTCGACTCGCGCATGAATTCGGTATCGACCGCGACGAATTCTGCACTGGAAAGGGTTGAGCAGGTGCTGATGAGCTCCTGAGTGCTTTTTACAAGACGCATGGACAGCCCCTATAGCGCAGCTTTTGCCAAATGTCGCGCGAGTCCCGTTCTTTTTGACCAATTCTGCGCATATTTGGCTGAAATCCGGCATTTTTCTATTTTTGAGGTTTTGTCAGTTTTGACCTTAGATTTATCGAACATTTACACAATACCCAGACAATGGGGACTTCAAGGATGGTGGAAATGCAGGACCACGTAGCAAAAATCGAAGATCCCGAGCACGACGAAAGACGGCGCGAACGGCGCAGAACAGTCTTTCTTCAGGCCGACGTGTGTACGTTGGATGGTACTCCAATCGTGAATTGCGCGATTCAGGATACCAGCCGGTCCGGTTGCAAGATCATGTGCGAGCAGGTCAGCCTTATCCCGGATGAAATCGTTTTGAGTATTCGCGGCCTAGGTGAAAGCTTCGTTGGGCGTGTGATGTGGCGCGCGGAGGGGTCGGCCGGTGTCGCATTCCTCAATGGTGTAGCAGAGTAGGACCAACCCCAAACTTCTTGCGCCATGAACGGGCTGTTGTTGCGTATTCAGCGCAACACAAGAACCGAACATTTGGCGTGCCGGACAATTCGCGCTGCGGTCGAGCCGAGCAAATAGTCTTGCAGCCCGGGCCTGTGCGACGCGACGATGATCAGATCGGTTGCGATGTCTTCTGCAGCATCCAGTATTGAAGTAGATGCATTTCCTATGCGGACTTCCGTCTGCATCTTCTGACCTGATGCCTTCGCTATATCGTCCAGTTCCTGTTTGGCATTCTCCTCTCTTTGGGCAAGAATACCGCGCGGGAGCTCGGACGCGACATAGGCAGGAATATTTTCAACGACGCTTATCATCGTGATTTTCGCGCCTTTCCCGCCCATCTTGGTCGCGGCATCTATCATGATGCCGGCTTTTTCAGGATGGCTGAGGTCCACAGGAACCAGGATCTTTTTGAACATCGGTTTTCCTTCCAGTTTGAGGCGTGGTTGATGCGGTTCAGGCCATCAGCGTAGGTTCAATTTGGCAGCGTGCTTTGATTGTGATCAAGGGCGTTTGACTTTATGGATGGGCCAGACCGTCCGGGTGATCCGCGAAACCTTGACAAAGACGGTCCTCCATGCGCTTTTCGCGCGCGGTCAGGCCGTCGCCTTCTCAGTCAGTATCTGGCCTCAGAAATGCGCAGGGACGTCGAACAAGAGAGTGGTTCGCAACCGGCCCGCCAAGCGGACAATCAGGACAGACCATGCACGCATACCGAACACATACCTGTGGTGATTTAAAAAAAGGCGATGTTGGCACGGAAGTGCGTCTTTCGGGATGGGTGCATCGTGTGCGTGACCACGGGGGATTGTTGTTTATTGACCTGCGTGATCACTACGGTCTGACCCAGTGCGTGATAGAGCCCGAGAATCCAGAATTCGCCAAAGCCGAGATCCTGCACGCGGAGTGGGTGGTCCGTGTGGACGGGCGCGTCGATGCGCGTTCTGAGGAAACGGTCAATTCCAAACTGCCAACAGGCGATGTTGAGGTCCGTATCGCCTCTCTGGAGGTATTGTCGGAGGCCAAGGAGCTGCCACTGCCGGTATTTGGCGAGCCCGAATACCCGGAGGATATCCGCCTCAAATATAGATTCCTCGATTTGCGCCGGGACGGGTTGCATGCCCGCATTACGCGGCGCGGTGAGATCATATCCTCCATTCGCAAGCGAATGACCGAAGCTGGCTTTTTCGAGTTTCAGACACCGATCCTGACGGCTTCATCCCCGGAAGGCGCACGCGACTTTCTTGTGCCGTCGCGGATGCATCCAGGCAAATTCTACGCGCTGCCTCAGGCACCGCAGCAGTTCAAGCAACTCGTAATGATTGCTGGTTTCGACCGCTATTTTCAGATCGCCCCTTGTTTCCGCGACGAGGACGCGCGCGCCGACCGGTCGCCCGGTGAATTCTACCAGCTTGACGTAGAAATGAGTTACGTGACCCAGGATGACGTGTTTGGCGCGGTCGAACCCGTGCTGCGCGGGCTGTTCGAGGAGTTTGCTGACGGTCAATCTGTCACGCAGGAATTCCCGCGTATTCCCTACAAGCAGGCAATGCGACTCTACGGCACAGATAAGCCCGATTTGCGCAACCCTATTGAGATGAGAAATGTCTCCGAGCATTTCCGCGGCTCGGGTTTCAAGATTTTTGCAGGACTGCTGGATAAGCACACCGGTGGGAGAGACTGGTTTGAAAACGCGGAAGTATGGGCCATCCCAGCCAAGGGTGGCGGTTCCCGCGCTTTTTGCGACCGGATGAACAGCTGGGCCCAAGGAGAGGGTCAGCCAGGCCTGGGCTATATTTTCTTCCGCGATGGCGAAGGGGCAGGGCCTGTCGCGAAAAATATCGGAGAGGAACGAACCGCCGCCATGCGAAGCGAGCTTGGCCTTGGCGATGGCGATGCGGTGTTCTTCGTTGCCGGCATTCCGAAGGACTTCGTCGATTTCGCCGGCCGTGCACGAACACGCGTCGGCGACGAACTGGAACTGACAGCACAGGACCGTTTTGACTTTTGCTGGATCGTCGATTTTCCCATGTATGAATGGCACGACGAAACCAAGAAAATTGAATTTTCGCACAATCCATTCTCGATGCCGCAGGGGGGACTGGAAGCGCTGGAGACGCAGGACCCACTTGAGATTCTGGCGTGGCAGTATGACATCGTGTGCAATGGCATCGAGTTGTCGAGCGGTGCGATCCGGAACCACAATCCGGAAATCATGAAAAAGGCATTTGCCATTGCCGGCTATGATGAGAGCGTGCTGGAGGAAGAATTTGGCGGCATGCTTCGGGCCCTGCAATTTGGCGCGCCGCCTCATGGCGGGATTGCGCCAGGCATCGATCGGATTGTCATGCTGCTTTGCGGTACCGACAATATTCGCGAAGTAACGATGTTTCCGATGAATCAGCAGGCGGAAGATTTGCTCATGGGCGCTCCCGGCGAGGTCTCGGCTGAGCAGCTCAAGGAGCTGCATATCAGGTTGAACTTGCCCAAGACCTGATGCGGGATGTCATGGATTCGCAGCGACGACTCCCCTAAGCTTGCTATGCGCGAATTCTGCGTACGCAAAAGGGGGAACACGACATGCCGAGTAACATGTCGGATTTGTCGGATGAGTTGAAATCCGGCGCACTTATCTATCACTCGCAGCCCAGACCTGGAAAACTCGAAATTACCGCGACAAAACCGCTGGTGAACCAGCGTGATCTGGCGCTTGCTTATTCTCCCGGTGTTGCAGCCGCTTGTGAGGCTATCGCGGAAGATGCCGCCGAGGCAGCCAACCTCACGACGCGCGCAAACCTCGTCGCCGTCATAACAAATGGCACGGCCGTGCTTGGTCTTGGAGCCATCGGACCGCTGGCGTCAAAGCCGGTGATGGAGGGGAAGGCCGTCCTGTTCAAGAAATTCGCCGGCATCGATGTGTTCGATATAGAGGTCGACGCCCTGGAGGCGGACCGTTTTTGCGATGTGGTTTCGGCTCTTGAACCGACATTCGGCGGTATCAACCTGGAAGACATCAAGGCGCCGGAATGCTTTGAGATTGAGGATCAGCTGCGCGAGCGGATGAACATTCCGGTCTTCCATGACGATCAGCATGGCACTGCGATCATCGTTTGTGCAGCCATCCGCAACGGGTTGAAACTCGCCAAGAAGCCCTTGTCCAAAGCAAAGATCGTGACGTCCGGGGCAGGGGCGGCAGCGCTCGCCTGCCTCAACCTGCTTGTCGCGCTCGGTGCCAACCCTAAGAACATCTGGGTCACGGATATTGACGGCGTGGTCTACAAGGGCCGCAAGAAGAGCATGGACCGGTGGAAGTCGGTGTTTGCTCAGGATACCGACAAGCGCACGCTGGGCGAGGTCATCGACAAGGCGGATGTCTTCCTGGGCCTTTCAGCCGGAGGCGTTTTGAAGCCCGACATGGTCAAGCGCATGACCAAGAAACCACTCATCATGGCGCTGGCGAACCCGAACCCCGAGATCACGCCGGAGGACGCTCGCAAGGCCGCTCCGAACGCCATGATCTGCACCGGCCGGTCCGACTATCCCAACCAGGTCAACAACGTCCTGTGTTTTCCCTACATATTCCGTGGTGCCCTCGATGCCGGCGCAACAGCGATCAACGACGAGATGAAGATTGCCGCCATCGAGGCTATCGCGGCGCTGACGCACGAGGCCTCGTCAGATGTTGCCGCCAAAGCCTATGAGGATGCCGTCCATACCTTTGGCCCGAACTACCTCATTCCGTCTCCGTTCGATCCGCGGCTGATCTTGCGGATCGCGCCGGCTGTTGCACGTGCGGCTGAGGAAACCGGCGTTGCCACGCGGGCGATTGAGGATTTCGACGCCTACGAAGAAAAGCTCAACCGTTTTATTTTCCGTTCCGGCACCATCATGAAGCCGGTGTTCCAAACTGCGAAAGCTGATCCCAAGAAGGTGATCTACGCCGAAGGCGAGGATGAGCGCATCCTGCGTGCTGCGCAGATCGTGCTTGAGGATGGTATTGCAAAACCTGTTCTCATTGGCCGGCCCGACGTTGTCGAAGGGCGGCTCGAACGGCACGGCCTTGCCATCAGGCCTGGCAAGGATTTCGAACTCGTAAACCCGCAGAGTGACCCGCGCTTCCGCGACTATGTCGACACCTATTACGACCTCACGTGTCGCAAGGGCATTACGATGGAAAACGCCCAGACGATGGTGAGGACGCGAGCAACCGTAATCGCGGCCCTCGCGGTCAAGCGTGGCGAGGCCGATGCGATGATCTGTGGCCTGCATGGCCGATATTTGCGTCACCTGAAGCATATTGACGAAGTGATCGGCATGGCTCCGGGCGTGCGTGATTTTTCAGCCCTCAGCCTGGTTATCGTGTCGAGGGGTGCGTATTTCCTCGCTGACACTCAAGTCTCGGTAGATCCCAAGGCCGAGGAAATTGCGGAAATGGTGCTGCTGACGGCGGAGCATGTGCGCTGCTTCGGCATTACGCCGAAAATTGCTCTCCTCTCTCATTCCAGTTTCGGCAGTTCGAATGCTGGAAGTGCTCAAAAAATGCGAGATGCGCTCGATCTGCTGCGCGAGAAGGATCCGGATCTGGAAGTGGAAGGGGAGATGCATGGGGACGCAGCGCTTGACGCGGCCTACCGCGAACGCGAATTCCCAAACTCAAGACTGACGGGCGAAGCCAATATTCTCATCATGCCTGATCTCGATGCGGCCAATATCTCCTATCAGTTGATCAAGGGCATGGCTGATGCGCTGCCTGTCGGGCCCATTTTGTTGGGGGCGGCGAAGCCCGCGCATATTCTGACACCGTCAGTAACCGCGCGGGGTGTCGTTAACATGACAGCGATCTCCGTGGTCGATGCCCAGAGAAACGATGCTTGAGTGAATTGGCTCGTCTCTGTCCCCGACGATGTGGTCTTGGCATGTGTCTCTGCCGGGGCTATCCCTTGGGAGCCATGGGTCAAATGCGGACGTGGTGGAACTGGTAGACACACGGGACTTAAAATCCCGAGGGGGGTAACCCCCGTGCGGGTTCGAGTCCCGCCGTCCGCACCAACATCTCCAAGAAGAACAGGCGAGCCGGCCCTTAGGCTTCAAGCACCACAGTTTCTGCCGTGTTCGGATCACACGCCTTCTTGTACTCATTGATCTTGTTCAGAGCCGCTACAAGTTCGGCCTGGAGGCTGGCCAGTTGTACTTTCAGCTCTTGAATTTTGCCGGCTTTGGCTTGCACTTCCAGTTGTTCGCATGCGGCAGCCAACCTGACGGCTCCAATATTGCCGCACATCGATTTAAGCGCATGGGCTGCATCGGCGATCTGTTTCTCACCCCCGTCACGAGCCGTCTCGGCAAGCTTCAGCAATGCAGCGGGCGCATGCTGTTCAAAGAGCGTGAGAACGCGGGCAACCAACTCTCCCGCCTCATTGATGTCGCATCCGATGGCGTCGCACAGCACGCTTTCATCGATGATTGCCAGTTGGCCTGCTTGTTCCGAAGCGGTCGCGGGCTGGGTTTCGGTTTCTTGTAGTGGCGGCACCTCGCTGGCTTGGCGCATTTCTTCGGGCAGAAAACGTTCGAAGGCTTCCGCGAGGTCCGTGATCCGGAAGGGTTTGGTCATGTAGCTGTCCATGCCCGCTTCACGCCACTCCTCGGCACTGGTTCCCGCAACGTGGGCCGTCAAGGCAACGATCGGAACACGACGCCCGGTAGCGGTTTCGGCGGCGCGAATCTGCCGGGTCGCCTCGAAGCCGTCCACTTCCGGCATACTGCAGTCCATGAAGATGAGATGATAGATTTTCTCGTTTGCTGCACGCACTGCCGCCGCGCCGTCCTCAACCAGATCTGGCAGCACTGCCATTTGTCTCAGAGCTTCAGCGACGACTTCCCGGTTTACCGGGCTGTCGTCGGCAACCAGGACATCGGCCCCGTCATATGAAGGCGGCTTGGTACTTTCGTGACGTTCCAGGAGCGATTGGCCTCTTGGCTTGCCATTCTCAAGTCTGTCGACCAGTCCGTGAATGGCATTGCGGGAAACCGGACGCATCAGCACGTCGTGCGCCCGCTCAGATCTGATCAGTTCATCGGAATGAACATCTCCGAGTTGAGAGACACAAACCAGATAGGGCGATCCATTTGCGCCAATGGCAGTTTCAGGAATTCCGGCGATCAATTCCGGTTCTGCCAACACGAGGTCTGTTCCTTGTTGCAATGCGGTGGCGAGCTCGCCACCGGTGACCGACACGACTTCGATGCCGCGGTCCGTCAGATAGTCGGCGATTGATTGGCAGGTAGCATTGCCATCGACAGAGACGGCGCATTTGCGCAGGTTACAATTCTCGCGGGAGTTTCCGCTTTCTGGAACGTCGGCAATTTCCGGGCACTCTACGGTAAAGAAAAACTCCGAACCCGCACCCTCGACGCTCGCGACCGCAATCTCTCCATTCATGGCCGATACCAGTCGTTTGCAGATTGCGAGCCCCAGGCCTGTTCCGCCGAAGCGGCGAGTGGTGGTCTGATCGGCCTGGGAGAAGGACTCAAAGACCGTCGCAAGCTTGTCTTGCGCAATGCCGATGCCGGTATCGTGGACCGCAAAGCGCAGCATGCTGGCACTGTCTGAATTGTCGATACTGACAACCACTTTCACATGCCCGCTATCGGTGAATTTCAGGGCATTGTTGACCAGGTTTGAGAGGACTTGATTTAGCCTGATGGGGTCGCCTGTGATGGCCATCGGAACGCCGGGCGCGACATAACCCGCCAGGTCGAGCCCTTTGCTTGACGCCTTGTCCCAGAACAGGCTGAGCACGTCATCAACAACGGCCGCGGGGTCAAGGCTGATCCGCTCAAGCTCCATCTTGCCTGACTCGATTTTTGAGAAGTCCAGGATGTCATTGATGATCGTGAGCAGGCTCTGGCCGGATTTGACGACAATATCAGCATAGCGGCGGTACCTGTCAGCCAGGTTAGCCGATGCAAGGAGTTCCGCCATCACCAGCATCCCGTTCATCGGTGTGCGGATTTCGTGGCTCATGGTGGCGAGGAAATCGGACTTTGCGGCATTAGCGTCTTCAGCAACGTCCTTTGCGAGCCTGAGGTCGTGCGTGCGCTCATCAACTGTTTGCTCAAGCTCTTCGCGGTGCCGGGCCAGGCGGTCATCTCGAGCGCGTATTTGCACCAGCATCTTGTTGAACGTGGCGACCAGTACGCCGGTCTCGTCGTCGGATGCATGGTCTACGGATTGCTCGAAATTCTGGGACTGTTCCACTTCGAACATGGTTTGCGTCAGCTTGCGCAGCGGGTCGGTAATGCGCCGCTGCAGCCTGAATGCAATGATGACACCGATGGCACCGGAGAGAATTGCGGCGGCAAGCCCGGTAAGCAGGCCTTCAATCAGGCTATGGCGCAGGTCATCAGTTTTGACCAAAACCTTTAGCCGGCCGATCTGTTCACCACCTTTCATGACGTCGACACCGACGTCGAGCGAAGAGCGGAGGAAAATCGGTAACTCGGCGTGCTCTTCAAGTGAAACAGCGGAGCCGAGCTCGGCGAGGACATTACCTGAAAGGTCTTCCACCCTTGCATGGGAGAAAGATGGAATCTTACCGATAGCGCGTAGCGTCTTGAGGATCGCTATCCGGTCGCGGGCTGCAACCGGGTCGGCGACCGCGGATGCAAATATGTTTGCGGTGGCGGTTATTTCTGCAGTCTTCGCCGCAGAGTAGCGCATTGTTTCGCGCCAGCTGTTCGCGGCTGTAACAAGCAGGATCGTTGTTACGATCCCAACGAGGACGACACCGATGATCTTGCGCCGGATCGTCGAACGCACCGCGAGTGAAGGAGGCGGACTTGCAGGCGACACGAATCGTTCTCCGGTTTGAAGGCAAAACTCACCCCGCATCCTAGGAGAACGTGGTTAACCGACTCTCTCTGTTCTTGATCGCGTTAGGCGACTGTCAACCGTGACCAGCAATTCGAGAAAAGTTTACTCAATTGCAATCCATGGTTGTTTTAATGGCTGCTTACTACCGTAGGCCAGAATGGCTGCAAGGGACGCGAGAATGGCGATCAGAGGGAACTTACCGGGCAAGTTTGCTCGTTTAATCGGGCGTTTTGCACGCAATGCGAGCGGTGCAACGGCCATTCTGTTTGCAGTTGCACTTCCGGTCCTTCTGATGGCGGTGGGCGGCGGAATTGATTATGCGAGCCTTTCTTTACAGAAGAGCCGGTTGCAGGTGGCATCGGACGCAGCCGCTGTTGCAGCGGCGCGCGAGCTGCACCTTGCCAACGCGGAGCCCGCCCGTCTTCAGCCAATTGTTGAAAGTGTCGTCAATGCGAATCTTGGGGATCGTGCATCAGGCGTCGACGTAAAAACGACGGCGACCGTCGATCCTCTCGCTGTCACCGTCGATCTCAAACAGAGTTTCGATGGCTTTTTTCTCAATCAGTTCCTCAACACCCAACTTGGGGCGCATTCCGTCGCGCGTGTTTCGGGCGGGACCGCTCTGTGCGTCCTTGCACTGGACGAACGCGCTCGCGGAAATATTACACTGGAGATGAGCGCGCGGCTTACCGGGAATGAGTGTGCCGTCTATTCCAATTCGCGTAGTCCTACAGGAATCATTTCCAAGAATGGGGCGCGCCTCGAGGCCGGGCTGATTTGCTCGACCGGCGGGACCGAAGGCGGTTCGTCCAACTTTGAGCCTGAGGCGCTGACCGATTGCCCGCCAATGGAAGACCCGCTGGCCAACAGGCCGGAACCGCCGGTTGGTTCCTGCACCGAAACCGATCTGAATATTGGTGGTGTGAAAGCCAATCAGGGGCAACAGGTTAAAGGGCTCAACGAGGAAACAAAGGCGGAATCCAAAGGCAAGGAAGAAAAAGCCGACAAGGACTCAGGCCCACCCGCGAGCGACGAGTCAGAGACCGTGACCTTGAAGCCTGGAACCTATTGCGGCGGCATCGCGATCGGCGGTGCTTCCCAGGTCACGCTGCTGCCAGGCATCTATGTCATCAAGGACGGCCCGCTGTTTGTTACCGACTACGCAACGCTGGAAGGCAAGAATGTCGGGTTCTACTTCGTTGGCAGGGGCGCCACCCTGTTGTTCGATGCCAACACGATGATCAGCCTTGCCGCGCCGGAAAGCGGGCCAATGGCCGGTCTTCTGTTTTTTCAGTCTCGCGATGCGAAGATCAATGAACGGTTCAGCATCCTGAGCGACAACGCCCGTGTGCTTGAGGGCACGCTGTATATCCCCAAGGCGCATCTCTATATCGACGCCGATGAGCCAATCGCGGACCAATCCGCCTACACGGTCATTATCAGCAACAGCATGTCGCTTTTTGCCGGACCGCATGTGGTGCTCAATACAGATTATGAGGCGACCGACGTGCCGGTGCCGGCGGGGATAGCCCACGACCGGATTATCAAACTGACAGAATAGGGCTTCCCAAGCGTTTCCAGCTCGCGAAACGCTTGGAATGGGATCAATTGGATGGGGCACGTGATGGAGCAGGGGCGGGCGATAGACGAAATCCTTCTTGTGGATGACGATCCCATTCTGTGTGCGATCGTGGAGCGGCATTTTCAAAAACGCGGAGCAGGTCGCGTCACGAGTGCGAGTGACGGCGTGCAAGCGCTCAGGATACTGGACGAAGAGCAATTTGATCCCGGTTTCCTGCTTTGCGATCTCAATATGCCGAACATGGATGGAATTGAGTTCCTAAGGCACCTGGAACAGCGGAATTTCAATGGCGCAATCGCCATTCTGAGTGGCGAGGACGATTCCGTGATTTCTCTTGCGGAATCTTTGGCGCGGGCACATGCACTGAATGTCGTCGGCAAGATTCGCAAACCACTCAAAGCAGACGAACTCGATGACCTAATTTCACAGGCTCAACGAAAACTGTCGGCTGCGTCGCAAAAATCAGATCAAACTCTGACCGCCGACGAGTTGCGCAACGCAATAGCCGCTGGCCAAATCATCGCCTTTCATCAGCCCAAGGTACATGCGCAATCCGGTGCGTTCGTTGGCACCGAGGCTCTTGCGCGCTGGAACCATCCGGAAATGGGGATTATTCCGCCATCGCTTTTCATCACGCTGGCTGAGGAAAACGGTCTCATCGCAGCTCTGACCGATGCGGTTCTGAAGGACGCGCTTGCGCAAGTTCAGAACTGGAAATTTCGCAATGTCGTTGCCAGCTGCTCGATTAATCTCAGTCCTGATGTTCTGACAAACATCGATCTTCCCGATGAACTTTCGGCAAGAGTTGACGCTGCCGGTCTGGATCGTAGACAGATCATTTTTGAGATCACCGAAGGTTCACTGTTGCTGAAAGATGCTGTGCCAATGGAAGTGTTGGCGCGCTTGCGTCTCAAAGGATTCGACCTCTCCGTGGACGACTTCTGCACCGGGCACTCCAATATCGAGACGCTCAGAAGCTTCCCGTTTTCCGAGCTTAAGATTGATAGATCCTTCGTCTCGGCAATGCTGGACGATTCTTTCGCTGCCGAAAGCGTACGGGCCAGTGTCGAGTTGGCGAAACAGCTTGATCTTCGCCTAGTTGCGGAAGGCGTGGAGACACAGAAAGTATGTGACGAGGTTCGAAAGATGGGCATTGATCACATACAAGGATTCCTCTTCGGGAAACCGATGCCGGGTGAAGAGTTGATCCAATGGCTTATGGGTTACCGGACAGCTTGACCGGAAAACTACATTCTGAAGAGACCGAAGCGTGTTTCCTGAATTGGTGCGTTGCGGGTAGCGGCCAGGCTCAGGCCCAGTACCTCACGGGTCCTGCACGGATCGATGATGCCGTCATCCCACAGGCGCGCTGACGCATAGAGCGGATGCCCCTGTGTCTCAAACTGGTCGATGATTGGCTGCTTGAAACCGGCTTCCTCTTCAGCCGACCATTCACCTCCCTCGCGTTCGATGCCATCGCGTTTGACGGTCGCGAGCACGCCTGCTGCCTGCTCACCTCCCATGACTGAAATGCGGGAGTTTGGCCAGGTCCACAAGAAACGAGGAGAGTAGGCTCTCCCGCACATGCCGTAGTTTCCCGCGCCAAAAGAACCGCCGATGATCACAGTCAGTTTTGGCACCTGGGACGTTGCAACCGCGGTGACGAGTTTCGCCCCATCCTTGGCGATACCGCCGGCTTCAAATCGCTGCCCAACCATGAAACCCGCCACGTTTTGCAGGAACACAAGCGGGATGCGCCGTTGTGAGCAAAGTTGAACGAAATGGGCGCCCTTGAGGGCACTTTCTGAAAACAGGATGCCATTGTTGGCGATGAAACCGACGAGCATTCCGTGGATATGGGCGAATCCGGTGATCAATGTCGTCCCGTAACGTGCCTTGAATTCATCGAAGCGGGACCCGTCAACGATGCGGGCGATGATTTCCCGAACGTCATAAGGCATCCTCCTATCTGCCGGAACGATGCCAAGGATCTCATCGGGATCGTAGAGCGGTTCCTCCGCTTCGGACGCGTTGGGGTCTGTCCGCTTTTCGCGGTTCAGATTTGCAACCATCTGTCTTGCGAGTTCAAGGGCGTGCGCATCATCGTTCGCCCGGTGATCTGCCACGCCTGAAAGCCTGGTGTGAACATCGCTGCCGCCCAGATCTTCCGCTTCAACCACTTCGCCGGTCGCGGCCTTTACGAGCGGCGGGCCCGCGAGGAAGATCGTACCTTGATCCTTGACGATAATGGTCTCATCCGACATCGCCGGGACATAGGCACCACCGGCTGTACAGGAGCCCATCACAACGGCGATTTGTCCGATGCCCTTCGCCGACATGTTGGCTTGATTGTAAAAGATGCGACCGAAATGATCCCGGTCGGCAAAGACCTCGTCCTGGTTCGGCAGGTTGGCGCCTCCGGAGTCGACAAGGTAGACGCAGGGCAGATTGTTCTGTTCAGCAATCTCCTGCGCGCGCAGATGCTTCTTCACCGATACGGGATAATAGGTGCCGCCTTTGACCGTGGCGTCATTGCACACGACCATAACGTTTTGGCCTGAGACGCGGCCCACTCCGGTTATGAGGCCGGCCGATGGTGAGGCGCCGTCATACATTCCGTTGGCCGCGAACAGCCCTACCTCCAGGAAAGGAGACCCCGGATCCAGCAATTTTGATATGCGGTCTCTAGGGAGTAATTTTCCGCGGGACAGATGCCGCTCTCGCGCCTTTTCTCCGCCGCCATTCATGGCAAGCTCGGCGGCATTGCGTACTTCATCCATGGCAGCACGATGCGCCGACACGTTTTTCTTGAACGCATCGGTCCCTGGAGAAATCGACGATTTAAGGACTGCCATTTACGCCGTCTCCTCAAACAATTCGCGCCCGATCAGCATGCGCCGGATCTCCGACGTGCCCGCACCGATCTCATAGAGCTTGGCGTCACGCAGCAGCCGTCCGGTCGGATATTCGCTGATATAGCCGTTGCCGCCGAGGCACTGGATGGCCTCAAGCGCCATTTGTGTCGCTTTCTCGGCCGAGAGCAGAATGCAGCCGGCCGCATCCTTCCGCGTCGTCTCTCCCCGGTCGCAAGCCGTGGCGACCGCATAGACATAGGCGCGGCAGGAATTCAACGTCACATACATATCGGCGAGCTTGCCCTGCATAAGCTGAAACGTCCCGATGGGTCTGCCAAACTGTTCGCGCTCGTGAACGTAGGGGACAACCACGTCCATGCACGCAGCCATAATGCCGAGTGGGCCGCCGGCGAGAACGACACGCTCATAGTCGAGACCGGACATAAGGACCTCGACGCCGCCACCTTCTTCGCCAAGGACATTCTCATATGGAACTTCGCAATTCTCGAATACGAGCTCACAGGTGTTGGAACCGCGCATACCAAGCTTGTCGAGCTTCTGTGCGGTGGAGAAACCTTTCATATCCCGTTCGATAAGAAAGGCCGTTATCCCGCGAGATTCCTTATCCGGATCGGTTTTGGCATAGACGACGAGCGTTTCCGCATCCGGGCCGTTCGTGATCCACATCTTGCTGCCATTGAGCAAATAGACATCGTTGCGTTTCTCTGCCCGCGTCGCCATTGAGACGACATCCGATCCTGACCCGGGTTCCGACATCGCCAGCGCGCCAACATGCGCGCCGGAACACAGTTTGGGGAGAAACTTTTGCTTCTGTTCGGGCGTTCCGTGACGGTTGATCTGGTTGACGCACAGATTGGAGTGGGCGCCGTAAGACAAGCCAATGGAAGCAGACGCACGGCTGATTTCCTCCATGGCGACAACATGGGCGAGATAGCCCATGCCAGAGCCGCCATAATCCGGATCCGCCGTGATGCCAAGCAGACCGAGCTCGCCGAGTTCCGGCCACAGATCTTTGGCAAACTCGTTGCTCGTATCGATTTCGTCAGCGCGCGGTGTGAGTTTTTCCGATGCCCAGCGGCGGACCGTGTCACGGACCGCGCCAATTTCTTCCCCCAGATCGAAATCCATAACCTTGTCGAACATTTTCCGTTCCCAAATCCTGACCAGCAGCCATTATCTTCGAATTGAACCGGAATTGCACGTTCGGCATTGAGATGATGTATGCAATGTGACGACCCTTGGGATGAGCGAATATGCTGCCAAACGGAAAGACCTACGAAGAGCTTATAGAGCGTTTTCGCTGGGATATTCCCGAGTTCTACAATATCGGGACCGATGTCTGCGACAGATGGGCCGATGCGGACCCTGATCGCCTGGCGCTGACTTTTGTCGCACAAGATGGCGGCTCCACGGATATTTCCTTCGGTCAACTGAAAGCCGGGTCCAACCGTCTTGCCAATTTGCTCAGCCAGAGTGGGGTCGGGCAGGGTGATCGTGTGGGAATTCTCCTGCCGCAGTCGCCGGAGACGGCATTCGCCCATATCGCGCTCTACAAAATGGGGGCGATCGCCGTTCCGCTGTTCACGCTGTTCGGGCCGGAGGCGTTGGAATACCGGTTGGGAAACTCCAGTTCCTGCATGGTCATAACCAATGCAGACGGCGCCCGGAAACTTGCCGAGATACGGCCGCGTCTTCCCGCTCTGGACGAGGTTTTCACAATCGACGGGGAGTATGCCGCAACCCGGGACCTTCATCAGGAATTACAAACATACCCCGACACGTTCCAGCCTGTGAACACCCGGGCGGATGATCCAGCGCTCATTATCTATACCTCAGGCACGACAGGCCCGCCCAAGGGAGCCCTGCATGCACATCGCGTGTTGCTCGGACACTTGCCGGGCGTGGAGATGAGCCATGATCTGTTTCCGCAGATGGGTGACAAAATCTGGACACCAGCGGATTGGGCCTGGATTGGAGGGTTGATCGACGTCCTACTGCCTGCACTCCATCATGGTGTTCCCGTGGTCGCTCGCCGGTTCGAGAAATTCACAGGCGAGGTCGCATTTCAACTCATGCAGGACTTCGGTGTCCGCAATGCGTTCCTCCCACCGACGGCGCTGAAGATGATGCGGTCTGTCGAAGATGCGGCAAGCCGCTGGCAGCTGAATGTCCGAACCATCGCCAGCGGAGGGGAAACGCTTGGAACTGAACTGCTCGCATGGGGGCGGGACGTTTTTGGCGTCACCATCAACGAGTTTTACGGCCAGACCGAATGCAACATGATCGTTTCGTCCTGCACGGCGGTCATGCCCGCCAAGCCAGGCATCATGGGCCGGCCGGTGCCGGGCCACGACGTTGCGGTCGTGTCGGACGATGGAACACCATTGCCCGAAGGCGAGCACGGAAACATTGCCGTCAAAAGCCCGGACCCGGTTATGTTTCTGGAATATTGGGACAATCCGCAGGCGACGCAGAACAAATTCTTCGGTGAATGGCTGCTGACAGGGGACACAGGTTTTCAGGATGATGAAGGGTGGCTTCATTTCGTCGGGCGTGATGATGACGTAATCACATCATCCGGTTATCGGATCGGGCCCGGAGAAATTGAAAACTGCCTGATCGGTCATGCAGCGGTGAAGATGGCGTGCGTTGTTGGTAAACCCGACAGGCAAAGAACCGAGATCGTCAAAGCCTTCATCCTCCTGGAAGAGGGCATCGAGACATCGTCGGAATTGGCGGAGGATATTCAGACATGGGTGAAACAGCGTCTCGCCGCCCATGAATACCCTCGCGAAATCGAATTTGTGGCTGAGCTTCCCATGACGGCGACAGGCAAGCTCATCCGAAATGCTCTTCGCTCGCGGGACTAAATTCAGGTTTCTTTTGGCGAAACACCCGACATGAGTTCCGCGCGCAACGCCTTGCGGTCAGCCTTGCCCGTTGCTCCGGTTGGCAGGGAGTCTGTGACATGAATAGCGTCGGGCAGTTTGTGACGGTCCATTTTCTCTGCCGCCCATCGCCGCAAAGCGCGTGCCTCCAGCTCGACACCGGTCTTCGGTACGACCGCAATATGCAGACTTTCCCCCTGGTCGGCATCTGGCAGCCCGGTGGCGAGCGCGTCGACGATACTGGGATGGCTTGCAAACAACCGCTCAAGCTCAAGTGGCGCAATCTTGTTGCCGGCCCTGTTGACGATATCACTCAACCGGCCGGTGATTTCGACGGTGCCATCCTCGCGCAACCGAGCCTGATCGCCAGTGCGAAAATATCCATCGCATTGGGCCATGTCGGTCAAATCCGGTGCATCGAGGTAGCCGCGCATGAGAAAGGGTGTGCGGATTTGCAACTCGCTGTCTTCCAGCGCGATCCGGAAGTCAATCCCGGGTGCAGGGCGGCCAATTGTACCAGCAGCGGTGTCATAGTCTTGGGGCCGGACATAGAAATCGGATGTGGCGGTTTCGGTCAGGCCATAAACGTCCCACAGGAGTGCATCGGGCCAGTGATGCCGGACGAGCAATCCCAATTCGGCAGGCAAAGGCTCGCCGCCGGACATCAACACGCCGGCAAACGGATCACATGACTTATTCTCTATGAGTGGCCGCAGCTGACGCAGCATTGTGGGTACGACTGCCGTCGCCGTTATGTCCTGCTTTAGTTTTTGTGCGAAGCGGTCCGGTTTGAACGGGTTGGCGATTATTACTTCGCCGCCGCGTAAAAACGCCGTCAACGACACCCACTGGGCGTAGGCGAAGGTCAGTTGCAACGGCAGCAATACGCGTAGCGAACCGGGCTGTGTCATTGCGGCATTGATGGCGTCGAGTTTGGCCAAATAGGTATCATGGCCGTGTACAACGCCTTTCGGTTTTCCAGTGGAACCAGATGTGAAGACAATCCAGGCAGCATCCTCGAGGATTTCGCGCGGTGGGGGTGGCGTATCGTGTAATTGCTGAATGGATGTGAGCGAGGTGCCAAGCCCGGCGAGAGGCTCATTCGGGTGAGCGTTGATCGCAAAGCGGGCGCCCGTGCGCGACAGCATATCCGTCACTGTCGCGGCAGAACTGCGCCGATGCACCGGGACCGCAACACCACCCGCTTTCCAGACGGCAAACAGCGCGGTGAAATCGCTGGCATGGTTTGACAGGGCCACGATGACCGGTTCATTGGGCTGGAGGCTGGACTTCTGTGCCTCCTCCGTCAATTGAGACGACTGCTCCGCCATTGTCGCGTAGTCGAGCGTCGTGTGCTCATCGGAAACGGCAGGAGCGCATGCATGAAGGCGGCAAGCTTCATCGATACGAATATCAAGCCGTGCCGGGTCTTGTTCTGCTCCTGAAGTCATTCGGGCTTGATGCCATGCCGCGCCATGAGGGCACGGGCGATGACGAGGTTCTGAATCTCCGTTGTGCCGTCAAGAAAGTGCGTCATCTTGGCTGCAACGAGATGGCGGGAGAGGGGGTATTTATCACGCAGACCTTCCGCTCCCATCGCCTGCATGCAGCTTGAGACACCATCAAAGGCCGCGCGGCTGGCAAATTTCTTGGCATGGGCAGCGGGTATGATGGCTGGTTTTCCCTGGTCGAGAAGCTCCGCTGCATGACGGGTCAAATGTCGTGCGGCTTCCAGATCAGTGGCGACGTCGGCAAGCGGCCACTGAACGCCCTGGAAATTCAAAACCGATTTGCCAAAGGCCCGGCGTGATCCGGCGTATTTGAGTGCGATATCCAGGCTGGCGCCAAGCATGCCGCAGCACAAAGCGCCCACGAATGTGCGGGCCTGGTTGATGCCTATCATGGCGGCCTTGAAGCCTTCACCGGGGGGTAACAGCAGGTCATCGTCCGTCAGTTTGCAATCATCAAATATGATATCGCTGAGGCCGAATGCAGCAGCTCCCGGCAGATCGTAGGCGGCCTCGCGGTGCGTACCGGGGCGGTCTGCCGGAACGATAAATGTGGCGATCCCGAGGACGCCCGCACCAGGGTTGGTTTGCGCGAAGACAAGCAGCACATCCGCACTTGCGCCATTTGTCACCCATGCTTTTGTTCCATTCAACACCCAGCCATCATCGCGGCGCTCAGCAAGGGTGGAGATCGCCGCTGCGTCGCTGCCTGCCTCGGGCTCGGTCAGGCAAAACGCTCCGATGCGTCTGCCAGACAGCATGTCGTCAAGATAAGTTTCGCGATGCCAGTTTGTGCCATTGCGCGCAACTGCGTTTGCAACGTTGTTGTGTACCCATAGGGCGAAGGCAAACGCTGCATCGGCTCCTGCTAGCGCTTCCAGCACGCCCAGAGCGTCAACGAAACCGAGACCGCATCCACCGTGCTCGCTTGGAACCAGTATGCCCTTCAGCCCAGCGTTGGCAGCTTCCACAAAGGCATCACGCGGAACAGCACCGTCCTTCTCCCACAGTGCGGCGTTCGGAGCGATATATGCTTCGGCAAACTTGTGCGCGGCTGGTTTGAGGGGGGGCATCGGCAAATACTGACCCCGTGTTCTCTTCGAGATCAAGCGCCGATTGCCGGAATAATTTTGAGGTCTATTCCATATTTCAGTTTTATGCTTCGATCGGAACCAACAGGTTTTCAATATTGAGTCCCGGAATTTCCTTTCTCCAGGACTTTTGCAAATGGACCCTTCCGGGAGCGGAGTTTTGGCATGACGGCTGCAATTGTTGGGTGGGCGCACACCAAATTTGGCAAGGCGGCGAATGAGAGTGTTGAAAGTCTCATCGGTAAAGTCGCTCAAGGCGCAATCGAGAATGCGGGAATAGATGCGTCCGATGTCGACGAGATCATTCTCGGGCATTTCAATGCGGGGTTTTCGAAGCAGGATTTCACAGCGTCACTTGTGCTTCAGGCGTCCGATGATTTCCGCTTTAAACCGGCGACTCGTGTCGAAAATGCGTGCGCCACGGGGTCAGCGGCCGTCCATCAGGGCTTGAAATCCATCGCTGCGGGGCAGGCACGTTTCGTGCTGGTGATCGGCGTTGAACAGATGACGACAACGCCCGGACCCGAGATTGGTGAAAACCTCCTCAAAGCGTCCTTTCTGCCCGAAGATGGCGATACGCCGGCGGGTTTTGCCGGCGTGTTCGGCAATATCGCCCAGTCCTATTTTCAGGCTTATGGCGACCAGTCCGACGCCCTTGCAATGATCGCTGCGAAAAATCATCGCAATGGTGTGAAGAACCCTTATGCGCAGATGCGCAAGGATTTGGGCTTCGAGTTTTGCCGCACCGAAAGTGAAAAGAACCCAAGGGTTGCCGGCCCGTTGAAACGAACCGACTGTTCGCTGGTCTCCGACGGTGCCGCGGCCCTTGTACTTGCCGATTTCCAAACGGCTCTCGGTCGCCCCAAGGCTGTCGCCTTCCGCGGAGCGGCGCATGCCCAGGACTTTCTGCCCATGTCGAAACGCGACATCCTGAAGTTTGAAGGGTGCGGGCAGGCGTGGGGACGCGCACTCAGCCAGGCAGGCATCACATTGGATGACCTTTCCTTCGTTGAGACGCACGACTGTTTCACCATCGCCGAACTCATCGAATATGAGGCGATGGGTTTGGCGAAGGCGGGCGAAGGCGCCCGCGTCCTTTCTGAGGGAATTACCGAAGTTGACGGCAAGCTGCCCGTCAATGTGTCAGGTGGGCTGAAGGCGAAGGGCCATCCCATCGGCGCGACCGGTGTTTCCATGCATGTGATCTCAGCCATGCAACTCGCCGGCGAAGCCGGTGACATGCAGCTGCCAAATGCTACTCGCGCGGGCATTTACAATATGGGCGGAACCGCTGTGGCGAACTATGTGTCCATTCTTGAGGCGGTAAAGGCGGCCTGACAACCGGCGAACGGCGTTAAGGGTTTTCGGTTATTTGAGCAGTTCCCGCATTCGTTTGACGATCAACGACGAACACAGCCGAATTCGTTCAATCGACGCATAGTCCTCATGAACGATGAGCCAGAAGGTTCGCGTGAACGAAATCTCTTTCTCCAGAACCCTGACCAGATTGTCATACCTTTCGGCCATGAAGTCGTGGAGGATTGAGACACCACCGTCATTCAGAACTGCATGGAGCTGGACATGAACGCTGGTGCTGGTGAGGTGGGGCTGCAGCTCCGGATCAACCAGCGGGATAAAGTCCAGTTCCTTGTCAAAAATCAGATCGCTTACATAGGCGATACCGCGCAATCGCTTCAGGTCTTCGGTATTCTTGATCGGCGGAAAACGGGCCAGATACTCTCGTGTCCCGTAAAGGTGCAGCGTGTAATCAGAAATCTTCTGCACTTTCAGCCTGCCGGCCTTCGGCGTGGAAACGGCGATGACAAAGTCGGCTTCGCGTTTGGAGAGGGAAAACTTCTGCGGAAGTGCGATCAGTTCGACGCGCAGCTTCGGGTGTTTCTCACAGAGCTCCTGGGCCGCTTTTGATACAATGAATGCGCCAACCCCTTCCGGCACGCCGATCCGGATACGGCCCGACAAATCGGTGTGTTGCCCGGCAAGAGCGTCACGCGCGAGGGTGGTATTCTTTTCGATGTTTTCAGCCAGCGGGATCAGGCTATGTCCCGCGCGCGTCAGGGCGTATCCGCGCGGGGAGGGATCGAACAGTTTTGTATTGAGTGCTTCCTCAAGCGACTTGATCCGTCGTGCAACCGTCGTGTGATCCACGCCAAGAAGGCGCCCGGCAAGGCTCAATTGGCCCGTGCGTGCGACGGCGAGAAAAAAGCGATAATCGTCCCAGCTCATTCTTCCACAACAAAAAAACCTAATCCGTGCATTTTCGCACAATGGATGCGCATTTCAAGCGAGTGCATGAGCCCCCGGTGCGGGCTATAGTGGCGACAAACAAGAATGGCCGTTGTCCGGCCAGCGTAAATTTGAGTGGAGGTGCGCGTGAGACAGATCGGACATTTCATAAATGGTGAACTCGTTGCCGGCAAAAGCGGGCGTGAGAGCGACATATTTTTGCCGATGACCGGGGAAGTGCAGGCCAAGGTCTCCCTAGGTAATCTCGATGAGGTCAACGCGGCTGTTGCAAGCGCCAAGGCCGCACAGCCCGAATGGGCCGCAACAAATCCGCAGCGACGTGCGCGCATTCTGATGAAATTCGTCGAACTCGTGCATCGCGACTATGACGAACTCGCGGAACTTCTGGCAAGAGAGCACGGAAAGACCATTGAGGATGCACGTGGCGACATTCAGCGCGGGCTCGATGTCGTGGAATTTGCAATGGGTGTTCCGCACCTCCTGAAGGGCGAGTACACGGAAGGCGCGGGCCCTGGCATTGATGTTTATTCCATAAGACAGCCGCTCGGTGTTGTCGCCGGCATCACACCGTTCAACTTCCCGGCCATGATCCCGCTTTGGAAGGCGGGCCCTGCCATCGCCTGCGGCAATGCATTTGTTCTCAAACCCTCCGAGCGCGACCCTGGCGTACCGATGCGTCTGGCGGAACTGTTCCTGGAAGCAGGCCTGCCTGCAGGCATTTTTAATGTCGTCAACGGCGACAAGGAGGCGGTCGACGCTCTGCTCGACCATCCAGATATCATGGCTATCGGTTTTGTCGGTTCGACGCCAATCGCTGAGTATATCTATACGCGCGGCTGTGCTGCCGGGAAGCGAGTTCAGTGCTTTGGTGGCGCCAAGAACCACATGATCGTCATGCCGGATGCCAATATGGATCAGGCCGTCGATGCGCTGATTGGTGCGGGTTACGGCTCCGCTGGTGAACGCTGCATGGCAATTTCGGTCGCGGTACCGGTCGGTGAGGAAACCGCAGACAAACTCGTCGAAAAACTTATTCCACGTGTCGAGTCCCTCAAGATCGGACCGTCAACCGACCCGAGCGCAGACTTCGGCCCGCTCGTAACGGCTGAAGCGCTGGAGCGCGTTAAGGGCTACGTGAAAGACGGCATCGATGAAGGAGCCAATCTCCTGGTCGATGGGCGTGACTTTAAATTGCAGGGCTATGAGGACGGCTTCTATATGGGTGGATGCCTGTTCGACAATGTGACGAAGGACATGAAGATCTACAAGGAAGAGATTTTTGGACCCGTCCTGTCGGTGGTGCGCGCCAAGTCCTACGAAGAAGGTCTCAGTCTCGCCAACGACCATGAATACGGCAATGGTGTCGCCATCTTCACCCAGGATGGTGACGCGGCACGCGATTTCACAAACCGGGTCGAGGTCGGGATGGTCGGCGTCAACGTGCCGATCCCAGTTCCGGTGGCCTATCATACGTTCGGTGGCTGGAAACGCTCCATATTCGGTGATCTGAATCAGCATGGTCCGGATTCCATCCGCTTCTACACACGGACCAAGACTATGACCTCGCGCTGGCCATCGGGCATCAAGGACGGGGCGAGTTTTGTTCTCCCGACGATGAACTAGAGGAACGGACGGATCGGGTGAGGCGACGCTAATGGACTTCGCGCTGACAGAGGAGCAATCGGCCATATTCGATATGGCGCGAACCTTTGCCGATGATAGACTGGCGCCTCATGCGATTGAATGGGACCAAACGCACACAATGCCTGTCGACGTGTTGCGCGAAACGGCCGAACTCGGCATGGCAAGCGCATATGTCGGCGAAGAGTTCGGCGGGTCAAACCTGTCACGCCTCGACGCAACGCTCATTTTCGAGGGATTGTCGTATGGGTGTCCTAGCATCGCCGCGTTTCTTTCCATCCATAATATGTGCGCCTGGATGATCGACAGCTTCGGTTCCGATGACCTGAGGGCTCGCTGGGTTCCGAAGCTTTGTTCCATGGAAGCAATTGCAAGCTACTGCCTGACCGAACCCGGTTCTGGCTCAGACGCTGCGGCCCTGCGCACCACAGCAAAACTCAAAGGCAACGAGCTGGTTCTCAATGGCTCGAAGGCTTTCACGACCGGCGGCGGTTTCACGGACCTCTATATTGTAATGGCACGCACTGGCGATGATGGCCCGAAGGGCATTTCGTCTGTTCTGGTCGAGAAGGGAGCGGAAGGATTTTCGTTCGGGGCCAATGAACGGAAGATGGGCTGGAATGCGCAGCCCACGTCCGAACTGCAATTCGACGATTGCAAAGTACCGGCAACCAATATGCTGGGCGATGAAGGTGCCGGTTTCAAATACGCAATGATTGGGCTCGATGGCGGGCGGCTGAATATTGCGGCCTGTTCGCTTGGTGCAGCTCAATCAGCACTCGACAAGGCAACCCGATATATGCAGGAGCGCAAGGCGTTCGGCCAGACACTCGCCAGTTTCCAGGCCCTTCAATTCAGGCTCGCGGATATGGAAACCGAACTGCAGGCGGCGCGCACTTTCCTGCGCCATGCGGCCTGGAAGTTTGATCAAGGCGCATCGGATGCCACGAAGTTCTGCGCCATGGCCAAGCGCTTCGTCACCGATACAGGATTTAGAGTGGCGAATGACGCTTTGCAGCTTCACGGTGGCTACGGCTATCTCACGGAATTTGGCCTGGAGAAAATTGTCCGCGATTTACGCGTGCACCAGATCCTTGAAGGGACCAATGAAATCATGCGGGTGATTGTGGCGCGTCATATGCTCGATGAGGCGCGCACATGAGTAGTGAAGACCTGCTGGTATGGATCGAGGGACGGATTGGCCGTCTCCGCCTCAACCGCCCCGAGGCGCTGAACGCGCTTACCCATGAGATGGCGCTTGGAATTGAAAAAGCACTTCTTAATTGGCGGGACGATCCGAATATTGACGCGATCGTCATTTGTGCAACAGGCGACCGGGCATTTTGTGCCGGCGGTGATATTCAGGACCTTTACAACACCGGGCGGAAAAGTCCCGAGCCAGGACGCAAATTCTGGCGTGACGAATACCGGCTGAACGCGCTGATAAAATCCTACCCAAAACCCTACATCGCGCTCATGAACGGCATCACCATGGGCGGCGGTGTCGGCGTCTCGGCCCATGGTTCGCACCGCATTGTCACCGAAAATACCATGCTGGCGATGCCTGAGGTCTCAATCGGGTTTCTCCCCGATGTGGGCGGCACCTTTCTGCTGTCCCGCGCGCCAGGTGAAACCGGCCTATATCTCGGAATGACGGGTGCGCGTATGGATGCGGCGGATGCCATTTTTGCGGGCTTTGCCGATCACTATGTGCCGAGCGCGCGTCTGCCGGACCTCGTTGCGTCACTTGGTGCGGACGTGGCACCGCGGGAGGCCATATCGCAGGTGGAAGAACCCGCGCCCGGTGGAAAGTTGAAGGGGCTTCAGGACAAGATCACGCAGGCTTTTTCGCAGCCTGATGCGCTAAGCTGCGTTAAGGCACTGGAAGCGATGGCTGCCGATGGCGATGAATGGGCCGAAAAAACGAGGGCGATGATCGCGAAGAATGCACCGCTTGCGGTTGCATCGACGTTTGCCGCGATTCACAAGGCTCGCAAGTTTGCCGCATTGGAGCAAAGTCTTTCGCTTGAGTACTGCTTTGCGCACCGAGCGTTGGCGGGACATGATTTTTTAGAGGGGATCCGGGCCATGGTCATAGACAAAGACAGGAAACCGGACTGGCAACCAGACTCACTCAGCGAAGTGACACCTGAAATGGTCGAAGGCATGTTTGCACCACTCGGTGATCAGGAATGGAAAGCAGCGTGATCAGTGAGCTTGCGTAGGGGAGAGTAGTCTTGTCGAAGATCGGATTTATCGGTCTGGGGAACATGGGAATTCCCATGGCGTTGAATCTCGTCAACGCTGGCCATGATGTGCGCGGATTTGATGTCAGTTCAGCCGCATGCGAGGCAGCTACGGCAAGGGAACTTCCCCTTGGCGATAGCAATGCCGATGTCGCAGGTGATGCCGACATTGTCATTCTGATGCTCCCCGATGGGCCCATAGTCGAGGCGGTTTCCAGCGAAGTCCTGCCGGCCATGACGAAGGGCAGTTTGTTGATCGACTGCTCGACAATTGATGTCGCGACGGCCCGAAAGCTACATGAGAATGCAAATAGGTGCGGTGTGGAGTGTCTTGATGCGCCGGTCTCCGGCGGTGTTGTGGGCGCTGAAGCGGGGACACTGACATTCATGGTGGGCGGCGCTGATGCTGCGTTTGCCAAGGGCGCGCCGCTCTTCGATATCATGGGCACACGCGGTGTGCATTGTGGAGAAGGGGGTGCTGGTCAGGCCGCGAAAATCTGCAACAACATGCTGCTCGGCATCTCCATGATCGGGGCATGCGAAGCTTTTGCGCTGGCTGATAAACTCGGCCTTTCCCAATCTGCCCTGTTCGATGTGGTCTCGACGTCATCCGGGTCGTGCTGGTCTGTAAACACCTATTGTCCGGTGCCGGGTGTGGGACCGCAAAGCCCTGCCGATAATGATTACAAACCGGGTTTCGCTGCCGCGCTCATGCTCAAGGATCTGGGGCTGTCGCAACAGGCAGCCGATGATTGCGATGCGCCAACTCCGCTGGGGCGTCACGCGACGGATCTCTACGCAGCTATGATCGAGGCCGGCGACGGCGGTGCCGACTTCTCAGGCATGATCAATTACCTCCAAACGCGCACACGGAAAGATCTAACCTCATGAGCGAGACTGTCCTGCTTGAAAAACAAGGCCGTGTTGCCGTCCTTACCCTAAACCGGCCCGATGCGTTGAATGCATTGAACGGCGAGTTGATGACGGCTTTGAGAAACCACGTGCTAGAACTCTCCGATGATGAGCGCGTCGGATGTATCGTCATCACAGGTTCCGAAAAGGCTTTTGCCGCAGGCGCCGATATCAAGGAAATGTCTGAGCGAAGCTATATCGACATGTATCTGTCCGACTATTTTGGGAACTTCAATGATATCGCAACATGCCGACTGCCTACCATTGCTGCGGTTAGCGGTTATGCGCTTGGCGGCGGTTGCGAGCTTGCCATGATCTGCGACACGATCTTTGCGTCCGATACTGCAAAATTTGGACAACCGGAAATCAAGCTGGCGGTGATACCGGGAATTGGCGGCACGCAGCGGCTGACCCGGGCTGTCGGCAAGGCGAAGGCAACGGACTTGATCCTGACGGGCCGCATGATGGACGCCGAAGAAGCAGAGCGCAGTGGGCTCGTCGCGCGGGTGGTCCCGGCTGCAGAGCTCATGAAAGTGACCATGGAAGCTGCGACGGAAATCGCCGGCTATTCGCGTCCGTCCGTCTATGCCGCAAAGGAAACAATCGGCCGGGCTCAGGAGACATCGCTTGGAGAAGGTCTGTTGTTCGAAAGACGGGTTTTCCATTCGCTGTTTTCAACCGATGATCAAAAGGAAGGAATGGCAGCCTTTGTCGAAAAGCGCCCGCCTAATTTCAAACACCAATAAGAAGGCGGGTTTGAAGGCTCAGTCAGCATAACGATCACAGCTGACTTGCAATTAAGCGCTGTTGGCACATTGCGCTTAAGGGAGGAACGACTTGAAGAGCGAAATCATCCTGCCCGATGGGCTGGACGCGATTCCGAAATTGCTGGACCGCAATGCTCGCGAATTCGGCGATAGTGCCGCATCGCGCGAGAAGGAATTCGGGATCTGGCAAAGCTGGACGTGGTCGCAAGTTCGCGACGAGGTCGAAGCCCTGGCGCTTGGGCTGATTGAGCTCGGGCTCGCGCGCGGCGATCATGTGGCCATCATCGGCAACAACCGCCCCCATCTTTATTGGGCGATGACCGCCAGCCAGAGTTGCGGGGCAGTTCCCGTGCCGCTCTATCAGGACAGCGTCGCCGAAGAGATGGCCTATGTGCTGAAGCATTGCGGTGCGCGTTTTGCGATCGTTGAAAACCAGGAGCAGGTCGACAAGCTTCTGGAGATGAGCGCAAAAATCCCCAGCCTCAAGCAGATCGTTTATCTCGATCCAAGGGGTTTGCGAAAATACGACCACACGACCATGCATCCCTACAAGGATGTTCAGAAGCTGGGCCTCGATCAGGCCGATGCGCTTCGGGGCCGCAACAAACCCACCTTGCGTGAGGAACTCGCAAGTCGACGTGAAGCACTCACCGGCGACGATACCTGCGTCATTCTCTATACGTCGGGAACAACGGGCAGGCCCAAGGGTGTGGTTCTGTCAAACTACAACATCATCGCCACGGCCAAGACATCGTCGGAGTTCGATAATCTCTCGGCCGAAGATAGTGTTCTTGCCTATTTACCGATGGCATGGGTTGGGGATTTCATTTTCTCGATTGGTCAGTCCAATTGGACGGGTTTTTGCGTTTCGTGTCCTGAAAGCCACGATACGATGCAGCACGACTTGCGCGAGATCGGGCCGACCTATTTCTTTGCTCCGCCTCGCTTCTATGAAAACCTTATCACCAGTGTTGCGATCCGCATGGAGGATGCCGGAGGGATCAAACGACGCATTTACAAGTATTTCATGGGAGTCGCTCAAACGGTCGGCGGTCAAATTCTCGATGGCAAATCCGTTGGTCCCTGGGATCGTTTGAAATATGCGCTCGGGAACATTCTCATTTATGGTCCGCTCAAAAATACGCTTGGTCTGTCGCGGGTTCGGGTTGGCTATACAGCCGGTGAGGCAATCGGACCTGAGATTTTCGAGTTCTATCGCTCTCTCGGCATCAACCTGAAGCAGCTCTACGGACAAACCGAAGCCGCAGTTTTCGTGACGCAGCAGCCGGATGGCGAAGTGCGGGCCGATACGGTTGGTGTTCCGTCAACCGGGGTGGAACTTCGCATCGATGACAAAGGCGAAGTCTTTTACCGCTCGCCCGGCGTGTTCCAGGTCTATTTCAAGAACCGGAAAAGCACGGCGGCAACAAAAGACAAAGAGGGCTGGGTCGCCACCGGCGATGCCGGCTTTATCGAAGCATCCACCGGGCACTTGCGCATCATTGATCGGGCGAAAGACGTGGGCAAGATGGCCGACGGCTCGATGTTTGCTCCAAAATATGTAGAGAACAAATTGAAGTTCTACCCGAACATCCTGGAGGCGGTGGTCTTTGGCGATGGCCGTGACAAGTGCTGCGCTTTCATCAATATCGACCTGAGCGCAGTCGGAAACTGGGCGGAGCGAAACAACCTCACCTATGCATCCTATCAGGAATTGGCAGGCCACCCTGAAGTGCTGGCCGCGATCCAGTCCCACGTTGAGGAGGTCAATGAGAGCATCGCCAGGGACGAGATGCTGTCCGGGTGCCAGATTTGCCGTTTCCTCATACTTCACAAACAATTGGATGCAGACGATGGCGAACTGACACGCACTCAGAAAGTTCGTCGGCGCATCATCGAGGAGAATTACTCCGACCTGATCAAGGCGCTTTATGACGGGTCGCAGTCGGTATTTGCCGACACGGAAGTGACCTATGAGGATGGCCGCAAGGGACGCATTTCCGCGACACTTGAAATTCGGGATGCGAGACTGTTCAGCATAGAAAAGCAGGCCGCCGAATGAACGTGATGACCAAATCCACAGTGACCGAAGACGGCCGTACCATCGGCGGTGTCCTGATGGCTGTCGACAACATCACATTGCGATTCGGAGGCGTCACCGCCATCAGGGGTGCATCTTTCGATATTCGCGAAGGCGAAATTCGCGCAATCATAGGTCCCAACGGTGCGGGCAAGACGTCGATGCTCAACGTGATCAACGGGTTCTATCACCCTCAGGAAGGGACCATCACCTTCAAAGGCGAGCAGCGCCACGACATGCGTCCTCACATCGCCGCAACGCAGGGCATTGCCCGGACTTTTCAAAACGTCGCCCTGTTCAAAGGCATGTCCACACTCGACAACATCATGTCCGGCCGCGCGCTCAGGATGAAGCGGAATATCTTTTGGCAGATTCTCTACAACGGCCCCGCCCGCAAGGAAGAGCTCGAACACCGCAAATACGTCGAAACCATTATCGATTTTCTCGAAATTCCTCATATCCGCCGCACGCCAGTCGGCAAGCTTCCCTATGGCCTGCAGAAGCGCGTGGAGCTTGGCCGGGCATTGGCGATGGAGCCCGATTTGCTGCTGCTTGATGAGCCTATGGCCGGCATGAATGTTGAAGAAAAGGAAGATATGTCGCGATTCATAATCGACATAAACGAAGAGTTCGGCACAACCATCGCGCTGATCGAACATGACATGGGTGTGGTGATGGACCTGTCCGACCGCGTGGTCGTTTTGGACCATGGCGACCTCATTGCTGACGGCACACCGGATCAGGTGCAAAGGAACCAGGGCGTGATCGATGCCTATTTGGGCGTTGCTCACGATTAGGAACACAGGCCGCGCGCGGGCTTCCGTTGCGCGAGCCGCCCAGGGAGGGAATTGATGCTGTTCTTCATGGAGACCGTTATCAGCGGACTTCTCGCTGGCGTCATGTATTCGCTGGTGGCGCTCGGCTTCGTGCTGATCTTCAAGGCGTCGGGCGTCTTCAACTTCGCCCAAGGCGTTATGGCTCTGTTTGCGGCACTCACATTGGTTGGTCTGTTGAGTGGTACGACACCATTCACACATATCGACAATCCGGCTTTTGCAATGCCTGCATGGGTGGCTATCCCGCTGACTATCGTCGTCATGATTGTCTTCGCGATCTTGGTGGAGCGCTTCATTCTGCGCCACTTGGTGAACCAGGAGCAGATCATTCTCTTCATGTCGATGGTAGGCCTCGCTTACGTGTTGGAGGGAGCAGGCGACATTTTGTGGGGTTCCGACGTGAAGGTCATCGACCTTGGTCTGCCGCAGGGTGCGTGGGATTGGCTGCTGGATGGCTATGGACTCTATATCGAAAAAATCGAACTCGTTGCCGCTGGTACAGCCGTTGTTCTTGTTGCCTTTCTCGCGGTTTTTTTCCAGAAGACCCGCATTGGCCGTGCCCTGCGTGCAGTGGCGGATGATCATCAGGCGGCGCTTTCAGTGGGCATTTCGCTACGCTCGATCTGGATTATCGTCTGGTCGGTTGCCGGTGTCGTTGCCCTGGTGACAGGCGTTGTATGGGGCGCCAAGTCCGGCATACAATTTTCGCTCTCGCTCATTGCACTGAAGGCGCTTCCCGTTCTTATCCTCGGAGGGTTTGAATCTATTCCAGGCGCCATTGTCGGTGGGCTCATTATCGGAGTGGGTGAAAAACTGGCCGAAGTTTATGGCGGTGAAATCATCGTCGCCATCTTTGGGCGTTGGTATGAAATCGACCCAGGAATTTTCTCGGCAACCGAAAATTGGTTCGCCTATGTGCTTGCCCTTGTCTTCCTGCTGTTCCGGCCACAGGGCCTGTTCGGCGAGAAGATCATCGAGCGCGTTTAGGACAGGCAGGAGAGACGCATGCTTTATCGTGAGAGCGGACAATTCAAGACTGGTTACGCAGCTGATCAGGCGGTATTTCCCATCCTGCAGGATCGCTGGGGCATGCTCGTTATGCTCGCTGTTGCCTTCATCGGCGTACCAATGATCATGGATGACTATTGGGCAAATGCCGTGTTCATTCCGTTCCTGGTTTATGCCCTTGCCGCACTCGGGCTGAACATTCTCACCGGATATTGCGGCCAGCTTTCTCTTGGAACAGGTGGTTTTCTCGCGGTGGGTGCCTACTCATCCTACAAGCTGATGACGGCTTTTCCGGAGCTGGACATGATCCTGGTTCTCGTAGGTGCCGGGGCCTCAACCGCACTGGTCGGGCTCCTGTTCGGGCTGCCGTCGTTGCGCATCAAGGGCTTCTATCTGGCCGTCGCGACCCTGGCTGCTCAGTTCTTTCTTATCTGGCTCTTCTACAAGGTGCCATGGTTCTACAACTACAATGCAACCGGTCAGATCACCGTGCCGCCGCGCGAGGCGCTTGGCTTCCTGGTGACGACGCAAAATGCCACCCCGATAGTCAAATATCTGTTCGTGCTGAGCGTCGTTACTGTTTTCGCGATCGCGGCGAAGAATATGGTGCGGGGGCGCGTGGGGCGCATGTGGATGGCGATCCGCGATCGGGATATCGCCGCGGAGTTGATCGGCATCCGCCCGTTCAAGACTAAGCTCATGGCCTTCACGGTCTCGTCTTTCTATATCGGTGTCGCAGGCGCACTGATTTTCAGTGTGTGGCTGGGTGCCGCAGAGTCCGGCGAAACTTTCGGGATCAACGAATCTTTCCTGGTCCTTTTCATGGTCATTGTTGGCGGGCTCGGTAGCATTCTCGGCTCTTTCCTCGGCGCGGGCTTTATTGTCCTCATGCCCATCGGTCTGAAGAATGTGCTGGTAGACTGGTTTGGTATGTCGGCCGTTTTTGCCAAGCATTTGGAAATCACGACCTTTGGGGTCTTGATTATTTTTTTCCTGATTGTCGAGCCGCATGGGCTTGCTCGTCTTTGGCAGATAATCAAGGAGAAGCTGCGGCTCTGGCCATTCCCACATTAAGAATTCTTAATGTAATTCACGGGTTTGGCGTATTGAGGAGGCGAATTGGTGATTGAGCTATTGTTCTGGCGCGTTACACTTGAAAGCAAGGTGCCAGACTATGCTTGAGCACCGCAATAAAATGGGAGGAATGACATGAAGTTGCGTAACTGGATCGTAGCGGCTGCTGCTGCAGTTGTCGCGATGCCACTCGCGGTGAGTTCCGCGAGTGCGTATGAACTAACCGTACCATCGATGGATTACCGTACCGGGCCCTATGCTCCCAACGGGATTCCGTTCGCCAATGGCTGGACTGACTACTGGACCATGCTGAATGAGCGTGATGGCGGTATCAATGGCGTCAAGATCAAGGTTGTCCCTTGTGAGACCGCCTACAACACCAAGCAGGGTGTTGAGTGTTACGAAAAGACCAAGAAGGCAGGCAGCGGTGCCCTCGTGTATCAGCCGCTTTCCACCGGTATCACCTATCAGCTAATCCCCAAGGCATCGGTAGATAATATTCCGATCCATTCCATGGGATATGGCCGGACATCTGCCGCGAACGGCAAGATCTTCAAGTGGGTGTTCAATTTCCCGGCGACCTATTGGAGCCAGGCTTCCGCGCTCGTTAAATATATCGGCGAGAAGGAAGGCGGAATGGATAAGCTCAAAGGCAAGAAAATCTTTCTCGTCTATCATAACTCAGCCTACGGCAAGGAACCGATCCGCACGCTTCAGGAGTTGGCCAAGAAGCACGGCTTTACATATCAGGGTCTTGCCGTTGACCATCCCGGTCAAGAGCAGAAGGCGACGTGGTTGAAGATCCGCCGCGACAAGCCCGACTGGATTCTGATGTGGGGCTGGGGCGTCATGAACCAGGTGGCGATCAAGGAAGCCGCTTCGATCCGTTTCCCGATGGACCGTTTCATCGGCGTGTGGTGGTCAGGTTCTGAAAATGACGTGAAGCCTGCAGGTGCTGCGGCGAAGGGGTATCTGTCGGGTGCATTCCACCAGCCTGGTAGCAATTTCCCCGTCCACAAGGACATCATCAAATATCTCTATGATGCCGGAAAAGCGCCGCATCCTGACTTCAAGGACCGCGTTGGTGAAGTCCTCTACAATCGTGGCCTTGTGGCCGCCATGTGGGGTTCGGAAGCTGCTCGCAAGGCGATGGAAATCCATAAAACCAAAGAGCTCACGGGCGCGATGATGCGCGACGGCTACGAAGCCCTCGACGTCGATGAAGCCCGGTTGAAAGAGCTTGGCGCAGAAGGCCTGACCATCCCCGTTAAGATCACCTGCGAGAACCATGAAGGTCCGCGCAAGGTTGCGGTTCAGCAGTGGGACGGCAAACAGTGGAAGATCGTGTCCGATTTTTATGATCCGGACATGGATGTGATCCAGCCGCTGATTGACGAGGATTCGCAGAAGTTTGCGAAGGAAAACAACATCACACCTCGCGACTGCAAATAGTGGAAAACATGGCTCAAGCAAAAAAGAGCCCTGGGACGGCGGCGGAAACGCCGCCGTCCATCCTTACGGTGAATAATATCGAGGTCATCTACGACCACGTTATTCTTGTGCTTAAGGGGGTGTCGCTGGAAGTTCCGCAGGGTGGCGTTGTCGCGCTGCTCGGAGCCAACGGCGCGGGCAAATCGACCACACTCAAAGCCATTTCCAACCTGCTCTATGCCGAGCGCGGTGAGGTCACAAAAGGCAATATAGCCTTCAAGGGCGACCGCGTGGATGCACGCTCGACTAATGATCTGGTCAAGCGGGGTTGCATCCAGGTGATGGAGGGCCGCCACTGCTTCGAGCATCTGACTGTCGAGGAGAATCTCCTGACAGGCGCCTATACGCGCGGCAATGCCAGGAAGGAAATCAAGGATGACCTGGAACTTGTCTATACGTATTTCCCGCGACTGAAGGAGCGGCGCAGTTCACTTGCCGGGTATATTTCCGGTGGTGAGCAGCAGATGACGGCAATTGGACGGGCGCTCATGTCGCGACCTGTAATGATGCTGCTGGATGAACCCTCCATGGGGCTCGCGCCTCAACTCGTCGAAGAGATCTTTGAGATCGTGAAACTGCTTAATGAAGAACAGGGCGTGAGCGTGCTGCTTGCGGAGCAGAACACCAACATGGCGCTTAAATACGCGCAGTATGGTTACATTCTTGAAAATGGCCGTGTGGTTATGGATGGCCCGGCGGCGGAACTAAGAGAAAACCCCGACGTGAAGGAGTTTTATCTTGGCATCTCCGAGGAGGGTCGTAGATCGTTCCGCAATGTAAGGTCTTACCGCCGCCGCAAACGCTGGCTCAACTGATTGCGCCGATCCACGCGCAACACGGGCCAATGGGGGCGTCCATATGAACCAGTATTTCGATGACCTAGAGACGCGTTCTGCGGACCGGCGCGCCGCTGATCTGGCGGGTGATCTGCCGGAGCTGATCGCCCATGCGCAGATCAACGCGCCGGCACTCGAAGTTCATCTTGACGGTATTGATGCCTCGCGCGTTACAAATCGCGAGGCGCTGGCGAAATTACCGGTCCTGAGAAAGTCAGCACTTCAGGAGGCACAGGCCAAAGATCCGCCTCTGGGTGAATTCGGCGTCATGGCGGCTTCTGGATACGCTCATATCTTTCAGTCGCCGGGTCCCATTTATGAGCCCGGAAAGACCGCCCATGACTGGTGGCGTGTTGGACGGTTTCTGCACGCTTGCGGTATCGGTCCCGGCGATATTGTCCAGAACTGCTTTTCCTACCATCTGACGCCCGCCGGCATGATGTTCGAAAATGGCGCCCGGGCCGTTGGGGCGGCGGTAGCGCCTGCGGGAACCGGGCAAACGGAATTGCAAGCGCAGGCGGCTGCCGCAATCGGTGCGACGGCCTATGCGGGGACGCCGGATTTTCTCAAGATGATCCTCGACAGCGCTGATGAGCAGGGCCTCGATCTTGCCCGCATGACGAAGGCTGCCGTCTCGGGGGGCGCACTGTTCCCGTCACTGCGCCAGGAATATACCGACCGCGGGATTGCGTGCCTGCAGTGCTATGCCACCGCCGATCTTGGACATGTTGCATACGAATCCGAAGCCATGGAAGGGATGATTGTCGACGAAGGCGTGCTGATCGAGATCGTGACACCGGGAACCGGCGATCCGTTGCCCGAAGGCGATGTCGGTGAAGTTGTTGTAACGACATTTAACAAGGACTACCCGCTGATCCGCTTCGCAACTGGCGATCTTTCCGCCATTATGCCGGGGGAAAGTCCGTGCGGGCGCACAAACATGCGCATCAAAGGTTGGATGGGCCGTGCTGATCAGACCGCCAAAGTGCGCGGTATGTTCGTAAGACCAGAACAGGTGGCGGCGCTCGTGGCGAAGCATCCTGAAATTGTTCGCGCACGCGTGATCATTACGCGTGTGGGAGAAAGCGATGAAATGGTGGTTCAGGTTGAAGTGAGCAATGCGGATGCGGCAGCCATCGAAGGGTCAATTCAGGAAAGTCTGAAGGTCCGGGGCAATGTTGAACTGGTAGAACCCGGTTCTCTGCCGAACGACGGCAAGGTCATTGACGATCAGCGCAGCTACGACTGAGCGGCAGACAACTTCCTTTCGCAGATCACAACAGGTGCTATTGCGAAAACGCCTATTCACTCCGGGCGATTGCTTTCCTAGCATTCGTTTGAATGCACAGCGGGTCAATCAGGAGATAACCCATGTCAGAAATCAAGAACGTCAAGGCGTGTGTCTTCGATGCATACGGTACGCTCTTTGACATCCATGCGCCGACGGCGGCAATAGCCAATGAGCTGGGCGACAAGGCTCAATCATTGTCCGACATGTGGCGCGGGAAGCAGCTTCAATACACATGGTTGCGCAGCCTGATGGGCAAATATACTGACTTCTGGCAGGTGACGGGTGATGGTCTGGACTACGCGCTTGCCGCGCACGACATCGATAACGCCGATATCCGTAATCGCCTTATGGATCTCTACATGACCCTCGATGCGTACCCGGACGCGATGTCGACACTGCAGCAACTGAAGGATGCGAACCTTGCGACGGGCATCCTGTCAAACGGCTCGCCCAAGATGCTGGCGGCAGCAGTGGAGGCATCCGGTCTCAAGCCGCATCTGGACCAGGTCTTGTCGGTTCAGGAAGTCGGTATCTTCAAACCGGCACCTCAGGTTTATCAAATGGCTGTGGATCGGTTCGGGCTGGAAAGAAACGAAATCTGCTTTGTATCCGCCAATGCATGGGATGCCTCGGGTGCTGCGGATTTCGGTTTTCAGGTCGCACATCTCAACCGGTTCAATCAACCGCCTGAGGGTCTTCCGGGCAAGCCCAAAGCAATAATGAAATCACTATCTGAACTGCCGCCTGTTGTGCGCTGATCGGTTTCCGGCGAACTCCACCGCAGGTGGGACTATGCTCTGCGGCGTGCACCGGGTCTCCTGGGTTCGACTATTGAGACGGACGTTGTGATACGCGCTGCCTCATAATCTTCCGCACCGTGCCAGCCAGTTTGGCTGGGTCGGATACTGGCAGGGAACAGATCTGATTTGCGCAGGCAAAGGCCGCTGGTTCGTCGAGCGGGGGATACTCAATATCGGCGTTGAGCATCGGGCCCTTGGCCGGATCCCACCAATCGATACGGCGGTAGGCGAGGGGTAGTTTCAATGCGGCTGTATGAAGCTGTTTGGCGCGCTCATCCGACTTTGCCCCGACAACCATGATATGTGCCGGTTCGATCGCAATTTCTTCATCGGCCAGAACAACCCCGAGCAGGAAACGCCGCCTGCTTGTTATGGCTTCGCTCGTCAGATAGCGCATGGCATGATCCGCCATGTCATGGAAACGCTTTTTTCCCAGGGTTCGGTGGAGAAGATTTGCATAGCGTGCAAGGCGACTGTTTTCCTCGATATTCAAGTATGGCTTGAGGAAAGCACCGCTCTTTGCAATGGGTGCTTTCGTCGTCACGAAACCAGCCGTGTCATGTTTGAAGTTCCGTGAAATGAAGTCACCGGTTTGGGCTGAAAGGAGCAACCAGCGACCCTCACCTGTCGCCATGTAGAGATCCAGCATGGCTCGCGCCATATCCAGGCTGTCTGACAGATAGGGCCCGCCACGATCGTTCTCACCGTGCCGGAACCCGCCATCCGGCATCATGCGATGCTCAACGATCCACTCGGCCGCCTTGATGGCTGAACCCAGAACGGCTTTGTCGTCTGTCGCCTTGTAGAGGGTGAGCAGGCCCGAAATGGCCCATCCGTTCTCTCGGGCATACAGGCTCTTGTCGATTGGCGGCATCCGACCCAGTTCAATGCGTTCCTGTGCATTGAGCCCATAGAAGTCTATGCCCAGGAGCTTCGCGTCAATGTCGGCATCCTGGCTGGCGTAGAAAGCGCCCTCGGGGCTTTGCAGGTGTGTGATCAGATATGTGTACACACGCTGCGCCGCATCCAGATATTCAGCTTTGCCAAAGAGCGCATGGGCCCTTGTGTAGATCCGGATCGTCTGGGATTGGGACCATATGATTTTTTCAAAATGCGGCGCAGACCAGTCGCGTTTGTGGGAATATTGATAGACGCCGCCCCAGACCGGATCCATCAGGGCCAGTGCCGCATCCAGCGTTGCTTCAAGCTTCTTGGCGGTCCGCTTGTCTCCGCGTTCAGCCTGTCCTAAAGCGAACTCCAACACGTCAGGCTGCAGGAACTTCAGCCGCCGGCCCCAACCTGCATGCTCGGCGTCGTAGGTTTCATCCATCAGCTTCAGCATCTGCTGGCGTTGGGCCTTGCTGAGATAGACGGATGTCGAGCGCGCAATAGCTGGTTCAGGTTTGAGTTGGGGTACCTGATCGGGATGATTGGCAACCGTGTCCAGGATCTGGGCCATGGCACTCGGCCTTAAAAACCCTTGGAATTTGGCAACCTCATTGCCGTCCGGATCGAAGACGATTGTCGCGGGCCATCCCCAGTCGCCATAGCGCGATGCAAGGTCAGGATTGGCGTCCTGATCGGCCTTCACCGCAATATAGTGTTTCTGGACCAGGCCGCGAATGACCGGGTGGGCATAAGTCCGCTCCTCCATGAAATGGCACCAGTGGCACCATTTGGCATAGAGATCGAGCAACACATAACGATTGCCGGCCTTTGCCTCTGTGAAGAGATCGCTGTTCCAGTTTTTCCACGTGATTTCTGGGGGTTCGGGCGGTTTTTCACCACTTTCCTTGCCGCTCGCGACGCTTGGCGCTGATTGAATGAGCAGGGCAAATGTTAGCAGAAGCCAGCAGGGCAAGGTTCGCCCCAGAAGATGGACTCGCATGGCCGGTTTGCCCTTACACGGGGGTGGGGGTTCGATGCATGGGAGGAACAGTAGCGTATTGGCGTGTCGCATAAGAATCACAAGAACTTCAGCGGCTCCTTGTGGCGCCTCACACTCAGGTGAATTTCAGGCAAAACACTGATGCAACACCTGCTTCAACAGACTTGTCCTATTCAGAGTAAATCCAGCGCGGGCTCTGCTTCTTGAGTTCGAGTTTCGCGACCGCGGTTTTGTGAACCTCGTCGGGTCCATCGGCAAGCCGCAAGCTGCGTGTCTTGGCCCACGCATGGGCCAGACCGAAGTCGTCTGCCACGCCACCGGCGCCATGAACCTGAATTGCCCGGTCGATGACGGCTTGCGCCATTTGCGGTGCGACCACCTTGATCATGGCAATCTCGGCACGGGCTTCCTTGTTGCCGACTGTATCCATCATGTGAGCAGCGTTGAGTGTCAGCAGTCGGGCCTGATCGATTTCCATGCGTGAGCGGGCAATCGCGTCGATAACCATGCCCTGTTCGGAGAGGGTTTTGCCAAATGCCGTTCGCGATTTGGCGCGGGCGCACATGGCTTCAAGAGATCGCTCGGCGACGCCGATGAGGCGCATGCAATGGTGGATGCGGCCGGGACCGAGCCTGCCTTGCGCAATCTCAAAGCCACGTCCGTCGCCAAGGATCATGTTCTCTGCCGGAACGCGCACATTCTCAAATGTGATTTCGAAATGGCCATGCGGCGCGTGATCGTAGCCGAATACCGTTAGTGGCCTGACCAGGGTGACGCCTGGGGTATCGCGGGGAACAAGGATCATGGACTGCTGGCGGTACTTCTCGGCTTGCGGGTCGGTTTTTCCCATGAAGATGAGGATCTCGCAGCGCGTATCGCCTGCACCCGATGTCCACCATTTGTGCCCATTAAGGACGTACTCATCACCATCGCGCTCGATGCGCGACTGGATGTTGGTCGCATCGGATGACGCGACTTCAGGCTCGGTCATGGCGAATGCGGAGCGGATTTCACAAGCGAGCAAGGGCTTCAGCCAGCGTTCCTTCTGCTCTTCGCTGCCATAGCGCACCAGCACTTCCATATTGCCGGTGTCGGGGGCCGAACAGTTGAAAACCTCCGGACCGATTGGTGACCGGCCCATGATCTCGCACAGCGGCGCATATTCGATATTTGTGAGGCCCGCGCCATAGTCCGACTCCGGAAGGAACAGGTTCCACAATTCGGCATCGCGTGCCTTCGCCTGCAATTCCTTCATCACCGGCGGGCATGCCCAACGGTGCCCCGCCTCAAGCTGTTCGTGGTAGGTGTGTTCGTTCGGATAGACGTGCTCGTCCATAAAGGCGAGCAGACGAACGCGGTATTCCTCTGCTTTCCTGGAAATCTTGAAATCCATAACCGTTCCCGTTGCTCTTTTTGCAACTTTACTCGATACGACGAACGGCCATCGAGTACCAGACTTTCAAATTCAACCGTAGCATGCTCAAATTTCACCAGGCAAAAACACGAACAAGAAGGGGCCGCCGATGGGGGATGTAGTTCAGATTGAAAAACACGGTGACGTTGCTGTCATCACGCTCGACAATCCTCCAGTCAACGCATTGGGGATCGCAGTTCGTCGCGGCATCATGGGTGCGCTCGACGAGGTTGAGGGTGACGCGGACGTCAAGGCGGTCGTGCTCATTGGCAAGGGACGCGGATTTTGCGGTGGTGCCGATATCCGCGAGTTCGGCAGGCCACGTGAAGAACCGATCCTCGGTCAGGTTATCAATCGCATCGAGGCCATGGACAAACCGGTCATCGCCGCCATTCACGGCATGGCCGTGGGTGGCGGCTGTGAAGTTCCACTCGGATGCCATTACAGGGTGGCAGACGGGACCGCGCAGATTGGCCTGCCTGAGGTTAAACTCGGCCTGATCCCCGGTGCTGGCGGTACGCAGCGCCTGCCGCGGTTGATCGGTCTCAAGCCCGCAATCGACATCATTGTAAGCGGTGAATATGTCGGCTCGGAAAAAGCGAAGGCGCTTGGCCTGGTCGATGAAATTATTGAGGGCGATCTTCTCGATGGTGCGCTCGGCTTTGCCAATCAGTTGATTGCCGATGGGAAAGGGCCGCGCCGTATTCGCGACATGACGCCGGATGCAACCGGCGCTGATGAGATATTTGAAAAATCGCGCGCCACTGCCGCACGGCGCATGCGTGGGCTGATTGCCCCGCAGCGCTGCATCGATAGCGTCCAAAACGCCTTGAACCTGCCAATCGACGAAGGACTCCAGAAGGAACGAGAATACTTCAGCGAGCTGGAGGTTTCCGACCAGTCGAAGGCGCTGCGGCATCTGTTCTTTGCCGAACGTGAAGCGCATCGCATCCCCGGCGTACCGAAGGACACGGCGACACGGCCGATAAAAACATCTGCTGTGATCGGGTGCGGAACCATGGGCCGTGGCATTGCCATGAGCCTTGCCAATGGCGGTGTGCCGGTGACGGTGCTGGAGGTGGACCAGCAGGCTCTGGACAGGGGCCTTGTCATGACCCGCGACACTTACGCGGGGAGTGTCTCACGCGGCAGTATTAAGCAGGCCGATATGGATGCCCGGCTTGCACTCATCTCCGGCACCACAAGTTACGACGATATAGCAAATGCCGACATCGTCATCGAAGCCGTGTTTGAGGAAATGGAGCTGAAAAAGACGCTGTTTGCCAAACTCGACGAGGTTTGCAAACAGGGCGCGATCCTCGCGACCAACACTTCATCTCTTGATGTGAATGAGATCGCTGCGGCGACCAGTCGTCCGCAGGATGTGATCGGCACGCATTTCTTCAGCCCGGCCAATGTGATGAAGTTGATGGAGAACGTACGCGGTGACAAGACCGCACCCGACGTCATAGCCACGGTGATGAAGCTTTCCAAGGACATCAACAAGGTCGGCGTCATGGTCGGCGTATGCAACGGGTTCGTGGGCAACCGCATGTTGTATGCGTACCGCTCACAGGCTGAATTTCTCCTCGAAGAGGGTGCCTTGCCCCAGCAGGTCGACAAGGTGATTTCCGATTTCGGTTTCCCCATGGGGCCGTTCACCATGGGCGATCTTGCAGGTCTCGATGTCGGCTATCTGGTCCGTCAGCATCGCCGCGAGATCGAACCGCCAACACATCGCGAGTCCTATATTGGCGATCGTATCGTAGAGATGGGCCGGCACGGACAGAAGAACCGCAAGGGCTGGTATCTGTATGAAGAAGGCAGCCGCACCCCGGTGCCCGATCCGGAGATCGAAGAGCTTATTGTGGGCATCTCAAGGGAGCTTGGAATTGAACGCCGTCCGGTGACAGATCAGGAATTGCTTGAACGCTGCATCTATCCCCTGATCAACGAAGGGGCAAAGATCTTCGGCGAGGGCATTGCCATTCGCCCGAGCGACATCGACCTGATCTGGATTTACGGTTACGGCTTTCCACGCGGCAAGGGCGGTCCGATGTTTTATGCCGATCTTGTCGGAACCAGGGCCGTCTATGAGACCATGAAAAACCTCTATGAAGAGCATGGCGAGATGCTGCGGCCGGCACCCCTGCTCGAGGAGCTGGCTAAGGCGGGCAAAAGCTTCGCTGAATTGCAGGCAGAAACAAAAATAGGCTGACAGGAGCATCCATGCGCGAGGCTGTAATCGTATCCACCGCCCGTACACCCATCGGCAAGGCATTTCGGGGCGCATTCAACAAGACCCACGGCGCGGTCATGACGGGTCACGTCATCAAGCATGCCGTGGAGCGCGCCAAGGTTGAGCCGGAAGAAGTCGAAGATGTTATCATCGGCTGCGGCTATCCTGAAGGCGCGACGGGCAAGAACATCGCCCGCCTCGCGGCCTATCGTGCGGGCCTGCCGGTCACCACGTCGGGCACGACGGTCAACCGGTTTTGCTCCTCAGGCCTTCAGGCCATCGCCATGGCGGCGCAGCGGGTTGTGATGGACCAGGTGCCGGTGATGGTCGCGGGAGGCGTTGAGTCCGTGAGCCTGGTTCAGCCAAACCTGAACAGAGCTTATTTCGAAGAAGAATGGCTCATGGAGCGCAAGCCTGAATTGTGGATGGGCATGATCGATACCGCCGATATCGTTGCGAAGCGATACGGCGTTTCCCGTGAGGCGCAGGATGAATACGCATTCGCCAGCCAGCAACGTACGGCCATCGCCCAGCAAGCCGGATATTTCGACGATGAGATTGTCCCGCTACCAACCATCATGGAAGTCAAGGACAAGGAATCCGGCGAGGTCAGCGACAAGGAAATCGCGCTTGAGAAGGATGAAGGCAATCGCCCCGGCACCACGCTTGAAGGGCTTGCCAAGCTTGCGCCCGTGATGGGCGAGGACAAGTTCGTCACGGCCGGGAACGCCAGTCAGCTTTCCGATGGAGCGTCTGCCTGTGTCGTGATGGACGCAAAACTTGCCGAGCAGCGCGGGCTCGAACCGCTTGGTATCTTCAAGGGCTTCACCGTGGCCGGTTGTGAGCCCGACGAAATGGGCATCGGGCCCGTTTTCGCAGTGCCGCGACTGCTGCAGCGTTTTGGCGTGAAGGCGGATGATGTGGATCTCTGGGAGTTGAATGAGGCTTTCGCGGTCCAGACCGTCTACTGCCGCGACCAACTTGGCATTCCCATGGACAAGTTCAACGTCAATGGCGGTTCAATTTCAATCGGACATCCTTTCGGCATGACCGGTGCGCGCCTTGCCGGTCACATCCTGATCGAAGGGAAACGGCGCGGTGCGAAGCACTGTGTGGTGACCATGTGCATAGGTGGCGGAATGGGTGCGGCAGGTCTGTTCGAGGTTGCCTGAGCATAGTGTGGATAGATGGCAGCCGACCGTGAAGTCATAGAGGTTCGCTCCGACGAGCGGGTCGAGACCGAACGCCTAGAGCCATATCTTCGTGAAAGGCTTCCAGAAACGCGAGGGGCGTTTTCGCTGGCGCAATTCGGTGGTGGTCACGCAAACCTCACTTACCTGATCCGGTTCGGGGCACACGAATATGTGCTGCGCCGCCCGCCGCTGGGGCCGGTCGCGCCGGGTTCGCACGACATGAAGCGTGAGCATCGTGTGCTGAAGGACTTATGGCGCGCCTTTCCACTGGCGCCGCAAAGTTATCTCCTGTGTGATGATCACTCGATCATCGGCGCGGATTTTCACGTCATGGAACGCCGCCATGGTATCGCCATTCGAACTGAACTGCCGGACGGTATCGACTGGACGCCCGAGTTGAATGCGGGTGTCGGCAACATGATCATCGATGTGCTGGCCGCGCTTCATAAGGCTGACCCGAACCAAGCCGGCCTTGGCAACCTCGGACGACCGGACGGGTTTCTGGATCGCCAATTATCCGGTTGGGCTAAACGTTGGGACGCGGCCAGGGACGACGATGCGCCTGACGCCATGCGCGGCATTATCTCGTTTCTGGAACGCGGGTTGCCTGAGAGCCTTCACGTGTCGCTGCTCCATAATGACTTCAAACTCGACAATATGCTCGTTGCGGCCGACGACCCGGGGCGTGCCGTCGCTGTGCTTGACTGGGATATGTGCACGCGCGGCGACCCGCTGGCGGATCTTGGATACACGCTCGCCTTCTGGGGAGAGGCGGGTGATGACCCTGCCTGGATCAAGGGCGCTTCAATGCCGACATGGAACGAAGGCTTCCCGACGCGAGATGACGTGGTTCAGCGTTATGCGACCGCAACAGGCTTCGATTGCACTCATGCGGACTGGTACCATCTGTTTGGCACCTTCAAGATCGCGGTGATCCTGCAGCAGATCTACATCCGCTATCTGAGAGGGCAGACCCAGGATCAGCGCTTTGCGGTCTTCGGCGAGCGCATTGCCGGTCTGGTGGACAAGGCTCGCTCACTGGCAAAGCTTTAGCGCTCGGCGTGGTTCAGCTGTAACGCCCGCTGCCAATCGTATTGCCGCCGTCAACGACTATTGTCTGCCCGGTGATGAAACTTCCGGCATCCGACGCAAGCAGCAAGGCAGTGCCGGCGATGTCTTCAGGTTCGCCAAGCCGCCCGATCGGATAGGACGCGATCGCCCTTTTGACCGCATCAGGGTTTTCCCACAGCGCGCGAGCGAAATCGGTGCGGATCAATCCTGGCGCAATGCAGTTGGCGCGGATGTTTGCGTGACCCCATTCCGCTGCAAGGTTGCGGGCCAGTTGCATGTCGGCGGCCTTGGACAGTCCGTATGCGCCAAGCATGTTGTTTCCCTTCAGTCCGCCGATGCTGGAGACAATGACGATGGCACCGTCCTTGCGTTCCGCCATTTGCGGCAACACCATGTTGCAGAGCCAGAGATTGCTCTTCACATTGGTGTCCATGATCTTGTCGTATGCTTCCTCGGTAATTTCTGCAAGCGGACCGTAATAGGGGTTCACGGCTGCATTACAGACCAGCACATCGATGCGGCCCCAATTGTCGAGCGTGGTATCGACGAGAGACTTGAGTTGATCGTGGTGGGATATATTGCAGGGGACAGCGAGTGCTTTTCCTCCCGCCGTCCTGATCGCATCGGCGACTTCGGCGCACTTGTCTTCCTTACGGCTGGAAACGACAACCTTTGCGCCGGCTTCCGCCAGGCACTCGGCAATGGCCCTGCCGATGCCTTTGGTCGACCCGGTTACGATTGCAACCTTGCCTGAAAGGTCAAAGCTCTTGTGAAACGGCATCTATCCCCCATCGAAAAAATCTCGCCACGCGTTCGTTAGCGGCACGACTTGCGTTTTAGTCTTATCGCCCAGGGTGTAAAGTGAACAGCCTTTGCCGGACGGCGAGCGATGTGCTTGGGGGATTGTGTGACGCGTGATGAGGAAGCTCCGGATCACACGGAGCGGTTGAGATATCTGCTGGAGCCACGTTCCGTGGCGATTGTCGGGGCGTCGGACAACCCATCGCGGATTGGCGGGCGGCCACTGCGTTATATGCTGAACGAAGGATTTGAGGGGCCAATCTTTCCGGTCAATCCCAACTACGACACGGTTCAGGGCCAGACCGTTTATCCGACAGTATCTGATCTTCCACAGCCCGTTGACTGCGCGATCATTGCGGTGCCGGCCGGGATTGTGATCGAAGCGCTTGAGGAATGCGCAGCGAAAGGCATCAGGTCCGCAATCGTCTTCAGTTCCGGTTTTGCCGAAATGGGCGGAGAGGGCGCCGCGATGCAGGCAATCCTCAGCGACATATCAAAACGCACGGGCCTGCGGATCCTGGGCCCCAATTGCCTTGGAGTGCTCAGTTTCCGCAGTCGTTTCTTTGCAACTTTCTCAAGTTCCGGCGATGCCGGATATCCGGACGGGGGGCCACTCGCCATCATCAGTCAGAGCGGCGCCTACGGCACCCACGTCTATGCGGTGGCGCGCGACTGGGGGCTTGGAGTGAGCCATGTCATCACCACAGGCAATGAATGCGATGTGGATGTGGCGGAATGCATCGCCTGGGCGGCCGAGAATGACGACGTCAAGGTGATCGCGGCCTACGCGGAAGGCATCAAGGATGGCACCGCTCTCATCTCAGCCTTTGAAAAAGCCCGCGCCAACAAGAAGCCGGTTATCTTCATGAAGGTCGGGCGCAGCGCGGAAGGGGCGGCGGCGGCGGCCTCCCATACCGCCTCGCTGGCCGGGTCTGATGAGATCTATGATGCGGTCTTCAACCAATATGGCGTTCACCGCGCAGGCACCACGGAGCAACTGCTTGACGTGGCCTACGCATGTACCGCAGGAATTTATCCGCGGAGCAAGCGGATCGGACTGATCACCCTGTCAGGCGGTGTTGGCGCGCAAATGGCTGACCACGCCGATGCAGCCGGGCTTGATGTGGCGCCCATGCCCGAGGCAGCCCAGGCGAAGCTCAAGGCTAAATTGCCATTTTCATCCGCGCTCAATCCTGTCGATACAACCGCACAATTCTTCAACGATATGAGCCTCGTGCGCGATAATTTCACGATTATGCTCGAAGAAGGAAAATACGATATCGCAGTAGCTTTCTTCACCATGGTCGCGGCGTCGCCCTATCTGATTGACGGTCTGCTCCAGGAACTCGGCGTTATCCGGGAACGCTTTGCCGACCGGCTTCTGATCCTTTCTCTGCTTGGTTCGCCAGAGGTGGTTGAGCGTTACCGGGCTGCAGGCTATCTTACCTTTGAGGACCCGTGCCGGGCGATCGATGCTGCCGCTGCGCTGACAACGTTCGGCAAAAGTTTTGCAATGAAAGCATCTGCGCATTCCACACAGAATTCAGGAGACGCCGAGCGGCAGGATATTCCCGCCCGAAACTTGAGTGAATGGGAGTCGCGAGCCTTTCTGGCCAGAGCCGGTGTTCCCCTTGTTGACGCAACCCTCGCCGGGAACGCCGATGCGGCGGCTGACGCAGCCGCAGAATTCGGCAAGCCCGTTGCCATGAAAATCAGCGCACGCGACATCGGCCACAAGACGGAAATCGGCGGTATTGAGTTGAGCGTCATGACGCCGGACGCTGCGCGTACCGCCTATGATGCTCTCGTTGAGCGAGCTGGAAAGGCGGCACCGGGCACAGACCTGGATGGAGTGATCGTGTCACCCATGGTTGAAGGTGGTGTTGAGACAATCCTTGGCGTCCAGGTGGACCCGGTCTTTGGACCTGCCGTCATGTTCGGTCTGGGCGGGGTGTTCGTGGAAGTGTTCAAAGATGTCGCCTTCCGCCTCGCGCCCATCGATCGGGATGCGGCACTGGAGATGATTTCCGAGACGAAGGGTGCAGCACTGCTTGAGGGTGCACGAGGGCGTAACCTGGCTGACATTGAGGCGCTCGCGGATGCGCTCGTTGCTCTTTCGCAATTCGCTGCCACTCATGGCGCCCGCCTGCAAAGCATTGACCTCAATCCGTTCGTGGTATTGTCGAAGGGACAAGGTGCACTGGCGCTCGATTGCCTCGTAGTGCCAAAACAAGAAGATGCCGAGTAACCAAGGGGGGAAACATGGCGCTGGACGCTGAAACATTCGCGCAACTCACCGACACCATCGAGCGGTTCGTGACCGGGCGGTTGATCCCACTTGAAGCGAGCGTTGCGGAAAACGACAAGATTCCCGACGAAGTGATTGACGAGATGCGCGAACTCGGTCTGTTCGGCATGGCGATCCCGGAGGACTATGACGGGCTTGGCTTGAGCGTCGAGGAAGAAGTTCGCGTCGGGATGCTGCTGGGGCTTACGTCACCAGTATTCCGTTCCGCCTTCGGCACCAACAACGGGATCGGAAGTCAGGGCATCGTCATGGATGGCACTGAAGAACAGAAGCGCAAATACCTTCCTAAGCTCGCAACAGGTGAAATGATCGGCTCCTTTGCACTGACTGAGCCAGATGCGGGGTCCGACGCCGCCTCGCTGCGAACCACCGCTCGCATGGATGGCAACGGGTATGTGTTGAACGGAACCAAACGGTTCATTACCAATGCGCCGTCTGCCGACATCTTCACGGTCATGGCGCGTACGGACGCTGAAAACAAAGGTGCAGGCGGTATTTCTGCGTTTCTTGTTGAGGCGGCCACACCTGGCATCAGCCTGGGCAACCCGTACAGAAAGATGGGCCAGCAGGGCGCACCCGTCTGCGATGTCATATTTGAGGATTGCCGTATTCCCGCCGATTGCCTCATCGGTCACGAAGAGGGGCAGGGTTTCAAGACAGCGATGAAAGTGCTCGACAGGGGCCGGCTTGTCATTTCGGGTATGTTTGTCGGCAACGCCCAACGCCTGACGCGCGACAGTCTGCGATATGCCATGGAGCGCAAACAATTCGGTAAGCCGATCGCCGACTTTCAGCTTATGCAGGCAATGCTGGCAGATTGTGAGACCGAAACTTATGCGGCCCATTCGATGGTGCTAGATGCAGCGCGCCGAAAGGACGCGGGAGAGAATGTCACAAAGCTCGCAGCCATCTGCAAATATTATTGCTCTGAAATGGTGGGTCGCGTCGCCGATCGTGCCGTGCAAATTCATGGCGGCGCGGGATATGTCTCAGAAGCCGGAATAGAGCGATTTTACCGCGACGTACGGCTGTACCGTCTCTACGAAGGAACGTCACAAATCCAGCAGCTCATCATTGCCCGGGAAATGATCAAAAATGCTTCGTAGTGAGCCTTTGGGACAATTTATGGCGTTTGTACTGAAGTTTCCCGGTGCCAATAGAAGACATGAACACTCGACGAAAATTGAGGCAGAGGTGTTTGCATCTCATGCCAAAATGCGGCATGTCGAATAAACGCCAAATTCGGGATGGCATATGCCGTCCGTTACGAGAGCCATTTTGAACGGGGGCACATGAGAGCCCAATTGAAAGTCTCGCGGAAAGCACTTGCCGGTGTTTCGTTGGCAGCTGCACTGCTTCTGAGCGCTTGCGGAGGCGGAAGCAGGGGTGGCCCATCTGCGGGCATGGCAACCAATTCGGCCGGACCTGTACAGTTGGGCGGTGCGTCCGTTGCCGCCGGGGCGGCTTCGGCCTCGGTGATCGGCCCGCTTGATGACGCACTTGCAAGGAGGGCGATTGAAAATTACCGGACTTCGAAGAAACGGTCAGCCGGGCGATATCAGCTCGTCGGGGCCGATCTGAACGGCGATGGTGTCCGCGAGGCACTGGTTCTGTTCCAGGGCAAGGACTGGTGCACGCGGACCGGTTGTTCCATGGCGGTGTTCCAGTCGCTGGATAATGGGTTTCGGCCGATCTCGAGAACCGTACGTGTGAAACCTCCCATAGAAATCACGGATGTGGCGACGAACGGATACCGGGACATTCTGGTTCAGACAGGAGGCGGCCCGGCGCCGGAACGCCGCGTGCGATTGCAGTTCACGGGAGAAAACTACTCGCGCAACGCCATGCTTCAGCCTGAAGTGCCGCTCGGTTCGGTCGTTCGGACGGAAATTGCCATCAAGGCATCGGCACAGCAGTAGCGTCAGTCACTGACCTCGAACCCGTATAGCCAATCCAACTTCTTCAACAGTGATTCAGGTGACCGGTGACGCAACACGAAATTGCGCATCATCCGCATGGGCCCGCCCATGTGATAGATGTTGCCCATGCGGCGCGACTCATAGCTCGTACGGGCCGTCCTTCCGATGCGGGCAGATTCGAACGGGCGAAAGGCCTGCCAGGGATCGTTATCGTGCTCAGATAAAATCCGAGCCAGAACGGCCGCATCTTCTATCGCCATCGCACCGCCCTGCGCCAAATACGGCAGCACAGGATGGGCGGTGTCGCCGATCGCCGTGACAGAGCCCTGTGTCCAGGCGCGTAGTGGCGGGAGTTGGAACAGCGACCATTTCCGCCACGCCGTTGCGTTTCGTACTACCTGTGCCGGCAAGCTGTCCCATTCAGCATAATAGGGGACGAGCTGATCTGCTTCCGCTTCATGGTTCCATCCGTCACTTCTGCTGCCCCAGCGTTCATCAATAACGGCAACCACATTTATCTTTTTTCCTCCTCGTACGGGGTAGTGGACAAGGTGTGCTTTTTTTCCAAGCCACAACCCGGTCCAGGATCCGTGCAGGGCGTCGGGCATATCTTTCGGGTCGATCCATGTGCGCCATGCGGTCCGCCCCGAGAAGGTCAACGCTGCGCCGCGATCGATGTCTCTGCGTAGCCGTGACCATAGCCCGTCTGCGGCTATGAGCGCACGCCCGCGAACATCACCGTTTCTGGTTGTTACTGTGACCCCATCGGGAGATTGCTGGAATGACAGGGCCTCGCAGCCCATCTTGATGTTGAAACCGGAATAGCTGCGGGCGACCTCGAGCAGGGCCCGGTGCAAATCTGCCCGATGAGCAAGCAGAAACGGAGCGCCGTATCGTTCCTGTGCCGTTTCCCCGAAGGGTACAGTGGCGAGAAGTTGACCCGTCAGGCCGTCGCCAATGGCAACGCCTTCTGAAACGACGGCCTTTCCGGCGAGGCGCTCAAGCACGCCCCACTGCTCAAGAATTTTTGTCGCATTGGGACCGAGCTGTATACCGGCACCCTCATCGGAGAATTTCTCTGTAGATTCCAGCACCCGGATTGAAATTCCCATCCGGCCCAGCGCAATTGCCGCCGAAAGCCCGCCGATACCACCACCGGCAATCAGAAATTGGTTCTCGGACTTAGGCTTAGGCATCGATGCGTGGGGGACGTGCAGGCTTCAGGCCGCAACGGTATCCTGGTGGAGACAACCCGGCGGGTCAGATTCCCCAGCGGACAGTGAGGGGTCGCGCTCATAAATCGTCGAGCAGTAGGGACAGATAATCTCAGTATCGCTGCCCATATCGAGGTAGACATGGGGATGGTCATGCGGTGGGCTGGCGCCCATGCACTGAAATTCGTTCGCGCCGATACGAATTCGTTCAACGCCGGCGTCATTGTAGAAATGAGGGACTGTGGGAATTGCCATGGAGCGGCCTCAGTTCTCTCCATTGTCTCGAATTGCGCGCGAGCATACTGATTGCGCCATTCAAAAGATAGGGGTAAGCCCGTCTGTGAGTGGCACAAAGTGGACCGGGATCGCATGAATACATTCGACTCAGATGGCGTCGAAATCGCCTATTTAGATGAGGGGGAGGGCGACCCCATTCTCCTGATTCACGGATTTGCATCAAACATTGCGACCAACTGGATCGATACGAGTTGGGTTCGCACACTCGCAGGTGCCGGGCGTCGCGTGATCGCCATAGACAATCGCGGCCACGGCGAAAGTGAGAAGCTCTACGACCAAGAGAAATACCCCGCACCGGAAATGGCTGGGGACGCCCGGCGTCTGTTGGAGCACCTGCAGATCGGCCGTGCCGATGTCATGGGCTACTCCATGGGTGCGCGCATTACCGCATTCCTTTCCATGCGCCATCCTGAAAAGGTTCGCAGCGCGGTTCTTGCCGGTCTGGGTTTCAATATGGTGCGTGGCGTCGGCGGTGCGGGACCAATCGCAAAGGCGCTTGAAGCGCCCAGCATTGATGACGTCACCAATGAAACGGCACGTACATTTCGTGCATTCGCTGAATCAACGGGTAGCGACCTACTTGCCCTGGCGACATGCATCCGCGCATCGCGTGACAAGATTACGTCGGAAGAACTCGGCACGATCAAGTTGCCGGTGCTCGTCGCGGTGGGAAGCAAAGATGTTATCGGCGGTTCGGCGCAGGGTCTCGCAGATCTCATCCCGGGCGCGGAGGCTCTCGTAATAGAAGGCCGTGATCACATGAGGGCAGTCGGTGACCGACAATTCAAAGACGGGGTTCTGGCATTCTTGGAAAAACGACCCTGAACGAAATCTACTTACCCCGGAAAACCGGCTTGCGCTTCTCCATGAACGCGGTTCGGCCTTCTTCGTAGTCCGCACTTTCAAGGCACGCCTCGATTAACCGATCAAGCGCGCCCATATCGGGGTGTTCGGGCGCGCGAACCAATTCATCCACACAACGTTTTGCTGCCTGAACCGCAAGGGGTGCATTTTCCGCAATCATGTGTGCGAGCGCGCGGGTGTCATCCTCCAGCGCTTCAACCACTAAAAGCTTGGTAATCATACCCATGTCCAGGGCTTCATCACCGCTGAACCTTCGGCCGGTCATCAGGACTTCCTTGACCTGGGTCGGGCTGAGTGCGGAAAGCAACGGCCGGATCCAACGCGGATCATACCCTATGCCGAGTTTCGCAGATGGAATGGCGAAAGTTGTGCCCTGCGCCGCATAACGAAGATCGCAGCACAACGCCAGCTCCATACCCCCGCCCATGCAATAACCATGGATCATCGCAATGGTTGGTTTTGCACACTCCATCAGCGCGGTGAAGGCCGCGTGGCTCAGCGCGTCATAGGCCTTTGCCGTCTCTCCAGTCCGGGCGGTGCCGAACTCGGAAATATCTGCACCAGCGGAAAATGCCTTCTCTCCGGCGCCACGCAGAATGAGGACGCGTACTGATGAATCCGCCTCAGCTTGCGCAATTATTTCAGGTAGAGCAGTCCACATGGTGCTCGATAACGCGTTCATGCGGGATGAATTGTTAAAGGTAATCCAGCATATTGGGCCCTCGAGCTCAGTTTCGATTTGACCTTTATTGAGGGGCGTGACATCTGCCATGAGAGACTTCGCTGTTTGGTATGAATGGTGAGATGCGCTATCACAATTACGGCGCATATGGAGAGTTAGAATAGATTGGGCTTGGCCGCAAACGTTGACTTGCCCGTGCATTGGCACCACATGAACGACCCGCTTCTTGTAGCGCTGATAGGAGTTACCGATGGCTGGAAATCAGCAGAACACGTCAACCGCTCTGAAATCTTGCGATCCCGCATGGGACCGTTTGCGTGAAGAGGCGCAGGAGGTGTGCAGGAACGAGCCGGTTCTTGCGAGTTTTGTCTATTCGACAGTGATCAACCAGGATTCCCTGGAATTGGCGGTTTGCCACCGTCTTGCGCAACGTCTCAGCCACGCAGAGGTTGATGTCGGACAGCTTTCAAAGACATTCGAGGATCTGCTGAGCGAAAAGCCGGAGCTCGGGGAAGCATTTCGCGCTGATCTGGCAGCGGTCTACGATCGGGACCCGGCTTGCAACAGGCTGATCGAGCCTTTGCTGTATTTCAAGGGATTCCATGCATTGGAGACGCACCGCCTCGCCCATGAATTGTGGAAGGTCGGCCGGGAGGACTTCGCTTTCTATCTGCAGAGCCAGGCGTCTCGCGTCTTCAGCGTGGACATACATCCCGCAGCGACAATCGGGCGCGGCATCATGTTTGATCACTCCACCGCGATTGTGATCGGTGAAACGGCGAGTGTCGGTGACGATGCATCCATTCTGCACGGTGTGACGCTGGGCGGCAGTGGCAAGGCGGCAGGCGATCGGCATCCGAAGATCGGTCGTTGTGTCATGATCGGCGCCGGTGCCAAAATTCTTGGAAATATTACTGTTGGCGATTGTGCCCGGGTTGCTGCTGGCAGTGTTGTTCTTAAGGACGTGCCGAAGAACTCCACGGTTGCGGGTGTGCCTGCGCGTGTGGTTGGCAAGGCAGGCTGTCCTGAACCAGCGCGCTCCATGAACCAGCTTCTGGAAGAAAATACCGAAAAGTCGCAGGACTAAAGCGGCATCTGGCTGTTGCAATTCGCGCCGAAAAGTTCCATTCAAGCCGAAATGTTCAATTTTGGGAGGCTGTCTTGACGCGCGAAGAAATCGTTCGAGTGGAATCCTATCTCCGCAAGACCTTTAGACTGGATACCATTGAGTTGCGCCAGCGCCCCAACAAGGACGATTCCGCCGAAGTCTATATCGGCGATGAGTTCATCGGCGTTCTTTTCCGCGATGACGACGATGGCGATCTGTCCTATCAGTTCCAGATGGCCATCCTGGATTTTGATCTCGAGTCCTAGTCGTTCCCGCAGCAAATCAGAGAATGCGGTCTCGCGGTGTTTCATCGCGCGCCGGCCGTTAACCTTTCGGTAAGAAATGACATGCGCTTGGGCCTTGCCTCTTGCAAGGTTGCTTCGTGCCTCGTTGGGCGCGGGAGGCCGTATGTCCGAGTATCTTTTCTATCTGTATGTAACCGCAATCGGGTATTGCATCGCCGGGCTTTGCACCAGCGGGTGGCGGCTCGCGACTGGCAGTCCGCTGAAGTTCGGGCTGCAGACGGAGCAGACGGCACCTGCAATTCTCGGCGTTTTCTTCCGCGTTGTCGCAGGGCCCGTCATTGTCATGCGCAATGCGATCCGCGGTGCGATGCTGGAAGGGCGAGCGCCGCACTGGCTGGCGCTTTCGACAGTGATATCCACAGTCTGGAGCTTCTTCTCCGGCGTCGTCATGCTCGAGCTTTTGTTCCGCCTCAACGGGATATGACGCCATCACACGTGACCCGTCTCGTCATCGCAAGTCTGTTGTGCCAAAGTCCCCGCCGGGTTCAGTTGAGGGGAGGCAAATGGCGCTCTACAAGATTGACGGCATAACCGTCGAATTGCCGCAAGCGGACGAAGTTTGGGTTGCTCCAAATGCGGTCCTAATCGGAAATGTAAAACTTGGTTCGCATGCGAGTGTTTGGTTCGGCGCGATCATTCGCGGTGACAATGACCTCATTGAGATCGGCGCGCGTACCAACATCCAGGATGGATGCGTACTTCATACCGACAAGGGGTTTCCGATGGTCATCGGTGAGGGATGCACCCTGGGGCATATGGCCATGGTTCATGGATGTACGGTTGGGCCGAATACGCTCATCGGCATCGGTGCGACGGTGCTCAATGGCGTAAAAATCGGCGCAAATTGCATTATTGGCGCGCATTCTCTCATTCCCGAAGGCAAGGAAATACCTGATAATTCCCTTGTTGTCGGAACACCTGGACGCGTCGTGCGGCAGCTGGAGCAGAAAGATGTCGATCAACTCAAACATCTGGCTCAGCATTATGTAGACAACAGCGCGCGCTATCGAGCCGGCTTTGAAGTTCAGGATACTTGAACCAGGGCATTTGAACCGCCAAGGCACCGAGACAAAAAAAATGAGCCGGCGTCGGGGAACGCCGGCTCAGGGGTTAGGCCCGGAAGGGTCGGGGATGGGGGGATGACACCCGGGCCTTGGGGAACGCCAATTTTCAGGTATTGCTGGTGCTCCAATCAGTTGGTTCCGGTACCGGCTGTCGGCTTCGCGCGTCGCTTGCTCGGACGGGTCAATGAAACCCAGACTTTGGGATCGCGGCCAGACTGCCGTTTGACAAAAGTGTAGGGTGAATCGTTCCAGGTCCTGATGTCTGCGCGCTTGTTGTCGAGCAGGAAGTCACCCATCGACGTACGCACGGTCAGAACCGCGTGCCCCTCATTGTTTTCGTCACGTACGACGGTGATGAGGAGTGAGTTTGCAGGCCATCCGCGTTCGACAAGCAGACGCTGTTTCAGCAGAACATAGTCTTCGCAGTCACCCTTCCCATTGGGATATGTCCAATGCTCGACACGGCCGTAGAGGCTCATGTCCGAGACCGGGTGAACCATACGATTGACCGCATCATTGACGGTCCGCAGATCCTTTTTGCGTGCGTGTGTCAGCTTGACCTTGGTGTCCCGCGTAGCACTGCCGGCGCATTCTTCCGGAAATTCCTTGCAGAAACTGACATGGCCAATCGGCGGAAGTGAACGCCCGAAGACGCGCATGTAAGGTGAGCGCGCGTCTTGCCCAATCGTTTTGGCCGAAAAATCGGCCTCAGCTGTGGTAGCGGCTATCGTACCCATAAATAGCATCGCTACTCCAAGTATACCCCGTTTCATTTCATGCCCCCTGTTTGTTTTGTGAGGGCACTATCGCAAATACGATTTGAAAATGCGCAAATACGGAAGTGTATCTTCTATTTATATTTCAGATACATTAGATTAAATATTGAATAGAATTTTAGATATTCTAATTTACATAAAATTTTACTGAAATTGTATTGGTTTCAATGCCGTGCAAGAGGTCGGATAAACAGCAGTATTCCGGGAAAAATGCGATGCAAGTCGCCTAAGCGTGAGAAGCGGAGAAGGAAGATGCGCGCGCGCGTGCACGCAATCTGCAGACCTGAAGTTCTGGAAGACGGAAGAAAATTGAACGAAAAAAAATCACGCGCGGCTGAAAAGACTAACCGAACTGGCTTTCCAGGGACGCCGGATCCTGAATTTCCAGGAATTCGATACTGGTGTCGTGATCGGCGTGACGCACTATGCGGCCTGGTGTGAGACCTAATGTTACACGCTCGCCAACGGGAAGCTTTGCCTCAAGCGCTACAGCCGCGCCTCCAAGCGAGATATCCAGAACCTTGCATTCATATGACGTGCCGTCGGACAGGGTGAGCTTCGCTTTGCTCTTTCGGGGGATGATTCTATCGTAGCGGCGGTCTTCTATCATCGAGAAGCGGTCTTTGTTCACCAACCAGGTGAGCTGGTTTGCAATTTTCTCCCGCTTGTGCGGCGATGCGCTGAGCAATAGGGCAAACCCTTCGCTGGAAACGCGAACGATTTTTCCTTCAACGCGGCCCAGCCTGTCGACATAAATCACGATCCGCTCGCCAGCGTCGCCAATTACAGGGGCACGGACGGCGACGTCACCGGCAGACATATTGACGACCTGACACGGGTATTCCTGACGGCTTTCCAGCATGTAACGGCCGAGAAGGGGAATATTTACCCTCTGAAACCGCCGTCGCTCGTTCGTTGTGAGCATTCGGGTGGCAGGTGCGTTGGAAGCGCTCTGCAACTGGGTGCTTCTACCCCGCTGGAGAGCAACGGTTGATGCAACGCGGCCTGATGCGGCGGCAAGGGATTGACTCGCACTCATATTTGCCTGCTTTTCGAAAATCGGGCTGTTAGCAGTGAATGCTAGGCGATTTATCGTTAATGAAGGTCTAAGCAGGCACGGCGGGGCGGCGCATCACGAGCGAGAAAATCGCTAAATCAGTCGGGAACCTTAGTCGGACTGTCTTGAAAGGCCGCCCTCAAGCACGCGGAACCGGCTGCGTGCATCATCGGCGCTCAGCGATCTTGTGCCCGAGAGAACCGCAGGGGGTTCGCTTGTTCTTGGAATGTGAGGGCGCACATCTGGCCAAATCACATCGAAGGTTGTGAGCATCAAATGACGAATTTCCAGGGTGCCTGCCCAATAGGGCTGGTTGAGCGGGGCAATGCTCCCTACCATGCGGTTTACGGCGTTTTCGGTGTGGACGAGGGGCAGCACGATCATCTCGAAAACAACCTGCTCGTTGGCCGTCGCGTTCTTGCCCGCACATTCAACGATGGCGCCAGCGCCGTCCGTTGCCACAGTGTGTAGCAAACTCTGTACACCTTCCCTGTCGTCGCCAGTCCAGTAATCGAGCAGGTTTTGCTGGCGCAATTCGTGCCCCAGAAGGCTGCAAATCCGTGTGCCAGCGAGGCGGAAGCGGTATGTCGAATTATCGGGGCACTCGAGGATAAAGACATCAGGCAGGATATCCGCCAACTTGGCAGGTTCGATTTCAAACCGGTTCGGTGCGAACCGGCCGTTTCGTACCTGGTTCCAGTACTCATAGAGTTGCTTTGTCGACGTATGCTGCATATCCGGTGCCTCTGACTGACGCAGTGTCTTTTCACGTTGGCGTCCTGGAGAATTCCGAGCGAGTCTCGATGTGAGACATCGGCCAAGCGCGCCACGTTTTGACAAGTCGATGAGCAGGTCCCATGCCAATTTAGAAAAAGATGGCGCTCGCTCGGGAAAAGGTGGACGGCAAGGTTAACAACGTCTGCTTGCCGTCAGGCCCGGGTTTCGTTATGGCAGACGTTCGTGCGCGGAGCGGGAATCAACAAGAATGAACAGCAGACAACCGATGTTCAATATACCGGCCAGCGTTGTCTGGGCGTTGGCCATAATTGCTGGCCTGCACGTTGTGCGTACGCTACTGCCGCCGGCATTAGCCCAGGAGCTGCTCCTCACCCTGGCTTTCATACCCGCCCGTTATGTGGCGTCCGCACCCAACCTTCCAGGTGGAGAATGGGCCGACATAACCTCGTTCGTGACATACATGTTTGTGCATGGCGATGCGACGCACCTCATCGTCAATTCGATCTGGATGCTTGCTTTTGGCAGTGCGGTCGCGAAACGGATTGGAAATCTGGGGTTTGTGCTGTTTTCGGTTCTATGCGGGATCGCAGGTGCAGTTGTCCATCTTGTGCTTCATTTCGGGGAACTTGTGCCCGTCGTTGGCGCCTCAGCTGCGATTTCAGGTCAAATGGCGGCTGCAATCCGCTTTATGTTTGGCGCGAGCCGTCAAATCATGCCGATGTCGGGAGATCTCAAGTCCGTTCCTCTCGCGAGCATCGGTCAAACACTCACAGATTTTCGGTTTCTGGCATTTCTCGCAGTATGGATTCTGCTAAATCTGCTGTTTGGCTTGGGCGGAGTGCAACTCAACGGTTCAGGCGGAGGAATAGCCTGGGAGGCGCATATCGGCGGTTTTGTGTGTGGTTTATTCACCTTCGGCCTGTTCGACCGTGGTGCGCAGCGCCGTGGAAACTTGCTTTGAGTTGCGGGGACTTCACCTGCCGTACCTTAATAAAGACAACTATTTGCTATTGCTTAGTGCGCATTAGCGCTCCATCATGACGGGATCGTGATGTTGTACGCGCCTGTCATATGGGGTCGTGTAAGACATCGCAACTGGGCGCGTGAGGCCACGAGAGCGCTCGAGAAAACCTCTCAAGGTGGATCGCGCGAACCTGCGGCGGCTGGGTATTGTCTGGTCTAGGCCTGCAGGCCAGGGAGGAGATAGCAAATGAATGTTGCAACGATCTTGAGCGAAAAGGGCAGGGACGTGATCACTGCCAGTCCGGATGACTCTCTGCTGGAAGTTGCAAAAACTCTCCGCAAGCACGGAATTGGCTGCATTGTTCTGACGGATGGCAAGGGCGGAATCGCCGGTATCGTGTCAGAGCGCGATCTTGTTCGCGCGATCGCAGACTCCGGCGGTGATATTCTCAAATCACCGGTTTCAAGCTGCATGACCAAGAAAGTCATCACCTGCGGGACGGCTGAGACGATCGACACCATCATGTCTGCGATGACAGATGGCCGGTTCCGTCATATGCCTGTTGTGGAAAACGACAGTTTGATCGGCGTGATTTCGATTGGTGATGTCGTTCGTTTGCGCATAGCGGAAGCTGAGCTGGAAGCAGCGGCCATGCGCGATTATATCGCCACCGGATAAGTTTCGCTTTCAACCGGCAAGTGCGTGCCCTCAGGCCGCAAGCGCGCCAACGGCCCGCTGTATGTCTTCAAGGACCTTTTCGGTCGCGTATTTGCCGTTGGCGATGGCCTCTTCGGCCATATGAAAATCGAACAGTCCCATGTCCCCGAGCACCGGCATAATCATGATGTCGGGTGGATCACCCGCGAGGCGAGAACGCGCGATGCGGTCCTGAATGATGTTAAACGAGTCCATCATGACGCTGGAAATGCCCGGCGCGTCGCTTCCCTGGCCGAAGAACTGTTTTCGCAGCAAATTCTGCGCGGCGCGGCCATTCCCTGAAGGGGGCGTATTTTCGGCGACCGGCATTTCAGATTCGCCGAACGCATCCTGATTTGGCACGACAGTGCCTTTGCCGAAGAAATCCCAGTTGAGGTTCACAGCAATTACGATACGCGCGCCGAGTGCACGGCAGACAGAAACGGGGATTGGATTGACCAGTGCGCCGTCAATGAGCCAGCGGTTGTTGATCTTCACGGGGCGAAATATGCCGGGAAGTGCGTAGGAGGCATGCATTGCAGGCACCAAGGGACCCTTGCTGAGCCAGATCTCGTGACCCGTTTTGAGCTCAGTCGCTACCGCAACGAACTTTTTTGGCATGGTTTCAATCTGGACTTCTTCGAGATGGCTGCCCAACTCTTCCGCGAGCCGCTGTCCGGATATGAGGCCGGAGCCCGCAAAGTTGAAATCGAGAAAACCAAAAACGCGCCGCCGCGTCAGGTTGCGCGCAAAACCTTCCAGTTCCTCGAGCTTGCCCGCATTGTAACACCCACCGACGACTGACCCGATTGAGGTGCCAACGATTATATCCGGTTCTAGGCCGGCTTCTTCGAGGGCTTTCAAGACCCCGATATGCGACCAGCCGCGGGCGGCTCCACCGCCGAGTGCTATGCCTATTTTGGGCTTCATCATAGTCGTACCTGCTCCGGTCCCCGCGCCGTGCGCGGATCCAACGGCACGCGGGCCCTTGCCGTGCCATAGATGATATCTAGTGGTGTTTAAACGTGGGTTAAGGGGTAAAGCGATCCCGTTTGTGTGAATAACGCCTTACAATTTCGTAGGGTTCGGTGCGTCCCCGTATACGTCCTGCGGATCAAAGGTCTTCGAATCCTCCCTGAATTCGAGCTCAAGTCCAGGTGTCGGTTTTTCACCTGTTGGAATCGAACGATAGAAGCAGGACATGTAACCAACGTGACAAGAGGCGCCCGAACCGGCGACATCAACTTTCAACCAAACAGCGTCCTGGTCATCGTCGACACGCAAATCGACAACCTTCTGAACCAGTCCGCTGGTTGCCCCCTTGTGCCAGAGGGTTTGTCGTGATCGGCTCCAGTAGTACGCCTCGCCGGTCTCGATTGTTTTTTCCAACGCTTCGGCATTCATATATCCGAGCATCAGCACATCGCCGGTGTTCACATCCGTGGCAATGGCCGCAATCACACCCTGATCGTCGAATTTGGGCGCAAGTTGGTGCCCCTCTTCAACTTGCTCGACAGTAAGCCGTTTGGCAAAGCGTGAATCGGACATGAGGTTCATTCTCAACGCAATTGAAGTTTATGGCGTTCTGTCAGTTCAGGAACCGCCTCGCGAAAGCATCAAAAAACGTTCCTGGTGGGCCGGATCTTCCTTGAAGATGCCCGTGAAGTGGGTGGTGATAGTCGCCACATTCGGCTTTTGAACACCGCGGATCGACATGCACTGGTGAACAGCTTCGATCATGACCGCTACGCCTTGAGGCTTCAATACGGTGTGGATCGTATCGCCGATCTGAGCCGACATGGTTTCCTGTGTCTGCAGGCGCCGTGCATAAATCTCCACAACGCGAGCCAGTTTAGAAATCCCGACGACGGCATCGTTCGGCATATAGGCGACATGCGCTCTGCCGATAAAGGGGACCATGTGATGTTCGCAATGCGAGTAAAGATCGATATCGCGCAGCATAACAATGTCATCGTATCCACCCACGTCTTCGAATGTGCGGGAGAGGACATCAATCGGGCATTCTTCATAGCCCTTGAAGAACTCGCGGTAAGCATTGGCGACACGTCCCGGCGTATCCAAAAGACCTTCACGCGTCGGGTCATCTCCGGCCCACGCGATCAGCGTGCGCACAGCTTCCTCAGCCGCCTCGCGACTTGGCCGCTCTACGTCTGGCCCGGCGCCAAGGTTGGATTTGGCTGTTGGCATCTTTTTGACAATCGCGTCCATAAGGTTCCTTCTCCGCCGGATCACAATAGCAAATTATGCAGTCTTGCTAGGCATTAGTCCGGCATTGTGTGCGCATTATAACGGGAAATTGCCCCTTGCGAATGATATCGATCTATACAGATATATACGTGACACGCCAGTATCCGGTTCAACTGAACCATATGCAGCAATATGTGCCATCTGTCCAAACTGTCGATGCACGATATATAATTCGCAGAGGAATGCTGCAAGGCCCCGTGTTTTGTAACTATTTCGAGAGATGGCAGTGACTGAACTGGACGACATATATAATCCCCGCATCCTGGAGTATGCGGCGAACATTCCCAGGGCGGTTCGTCTTGACCAACCGCAGGGAAGTGCGACTGCGCATTCGAAACTGTGTGGAAGTACGGTCACCGTCGATTTGAGCATGGATGGCGATGTCGTGACCGACTATGGGCAAACGGTGAAGGCGTGCCTTCTTGGCCAGGCAGCATCGTCGATCATGGCGCGGAACATCGTTGGGTCCACTGCAGATGAATTGCGGGATGTAGGGGACAGAATGCGCAAAATGCTTAAAGAGGACGGCCCCCCGCCGAATGGTAAATGGACGGACCTTGAAGTTCTGGAGCCTGTGCGTGATTTCAAGGCACGTCACGCCTCGACACTATTGGTTTTTGATGCGGTCGAAGAAGCGATTGCAGATATCGAGGCAGCACGCGCAACCGATGCCCAACCAACACAATCGGGCAGCCGCGGTTGATGGCATATGACGCGCAAGGATGGAAAGTCCTTCGGTGACTCTGAGAGCTAGGAAAACCCCACCATGCGTTTCTTCGACGCTGAGGAATTGCGGCAGGTCTTCGATTTCCCCACATTGATAGACGCACTGGAAGAGGGACACAGCAAGGCGCGCCCTCAACTTGCCGATGGGCTGATGGGGCCGGCCGACAGCCAGTATATGGTCCGCTCCGCGCATAACGGCGCAAACCTCATCGGATCAAAACTGATTACAATTTTCCCCCAGAACCCGAAACGTCACGACCTGCCATCCGTTCAAGCGGCGATAATGCTGTTCGACGCGGACAATGGGCGGCCCAATGCCGTTCTGGATGCGACGGAACTGACATACTGGAAGACCGCAGCGGACAGCGCTCTGGGCTCGAGGTTGCTATCCCGGCCGGACGCGGAAACGCTTGTGATTGCAGGGGCGGGCGGATTGGCTCCATGGCTGGTGCGAGGTCATCTCGCAGCCCGACCGTCAATCCGGCGTGTGATGGTTTGGAACCGGACGCCAGCGCGCGCAGAAGTGCTCGCCAATGAGCTGGGTCAGAGTGGCATTGCTGCTGAAACCGCTTCATCGCTGGAGGCAGCCGTTGGCACTGCTGACATAGTCACGACGGCCACCATGGCACGTGATCCAATTCTGAAGGGCGACTGGCTGAAACAGGGGACGCATGTCGATCTTGTGGGCGGTTATTCCTCCGATACCCGGGAAGCCGACGACATGGTCCTCAAACGCGGCAGGTTGTTTGTGGATTGCAGGGAGTCGGCGCTCGACGGTGTTGCCGACATCGCCGCACCCATGGATGCCGGTATCATCGATGAGAAAGATATCCTCGCTGATCTGTTTGATCTGGTCGGACGAAAGGCCATCGGACGGAAGAGTGACGACGAAATCACGGTGTTCAAGAATGCTGGTGGCGCCCATCTCGATTTGATGGTGGCGGCCGCGCTCGTCGAAAAAATCGAAACGCACGCAACATGACCGCGCTCCGGAAACTGGCGGCCGGACTGGTGAAGGCGCCAATCCTTTTCTACCGCTACACCTTTTCCGCCTTCATGGGTCGGGAATGCCGTTATCTGCCTACCTGCTCGGAATATGCTGAAGAAGCAATCGATCGAAACGGTCCCTGGAAAGGTTTCTGGCTTGCCTTGGCGCGGCTTGCCCGCTGCAATCCATGGGGTCCATCCGGCTTTGACCCGGTTCCTGATTTGGGCAAGGAACACCACCCCTGGTGGGCCCCGTGGCGATATGGGCGGTGGCGTGGGTCGGACCTGACGCGCGACCTTGACAAAACGTCCTAAAGTCCCACATTCGTTCCTCACAACAGCAGCCCGACACGGGCGCTGATTCCATCTTACCTGCCTGGTTTGCAGTGAGTGAGAGGAGAGAGAGAACATGATTTCCCTTACCTTCCCTGATGGCAATGCGCGCGAATTTCAGTCCGGTGTAACCGGCGCGGACGTGGCCGAATCCATTTCAAAATCGCTAGCCAAAAAAGCGATTGCGGTGAAGCTCGATGGTGAGTTGAAAGACCTGAGCGATCCCATTGACCAGGATAGAAAAATAGAGATTGTCACACGTGACGATGCAGCGGGTTTGGAACTCATCAGGCACGATGCCGCCCACGTCATGGCTGAGGCGGTTCAGGAGCTATACCCGGGCACTCAAGTGACCATCGGTCCCGTCATAGACAATGGCTTCTACTATGACTTCGATCGCGAAGAACCATTCCATCCGGACGAGCTGGGCGTCATCGAGAAAAAGATGCGCGAGATCATTTCGCGCGGAGCACCGTTTTCCAAGGAAGTTTGGGACCGCGAGAAGGCCAAGAAGGTCTTCAAGGAAATGGGCGAGGACTACAAGGTCGAGCTCATAGACGCGATCCCCGAGGACGACGAAATCCGCATCTATAAACAAGGCGACTGGTTTGACCTGTGCCGCGGACCCCATCTGCCTTCAACGTCCAAGGTCGGCAACGCGTTCAAACTCTTGAGCATAGCCGGTGCCTACTGGCGTGGTGATTCCAACAATCCGATGCTCCAGCGCATCTACGGGACAGCATGGGCCAGCGAGAATGAGTTGAAGGCTTATCTCACCATGCTGGAGGAGGCGGAAAAACGCGACCACCGCCGCCTGGGCCGCGAGATGGACCTCTATCACTTCCAGGAAGAGGCGCCGGGCGCCGTATTCTGGCACGCCAAAGGCTGGACCCTGTTTCAGGAACTCATCAACTATATGCGTCGCCGCCAGAACGCGGCTGGCTACGTTGAAGTGAATTCCCCGGACATGATGGACAAGGCGCTGTGGGAGCAATCTGGTCACTGGGAAAAGTTCGGTGAGAACATGTTCACCACAGTGACGCCGGACGAACGGGTCTATTGCTGCAAGCCGATGAACTGTCCCGGTCACGTTCAGATTTTCAAGCATGGCTTGAAAAGCTATCGAGAGCTGCCTGTAAAAATTGCGGAATTCGGCAAAGTGCATCGCTATGAACCTTCAGGTGCACTGCATGGGCTGCTGCGGGTTCGCCATTTCACACAGGATGACGCCCATATTTTTTGTACCCGGGAGCAGATCACCGAGGAGTGCGTGAAGGTCAATGACCTGATCCTCTCGATTTACCGCGATTTCGGCTTCGAAGATGTTGTGATCAAATATTCCGACCGGCCGGAAAAGCGTGTGGGTTCAGATGAAGTCTGGGACCAATCCGAAGAAGCGCTGAAAAAGGCGGTCGAGGCGGCCGGCATGGAGTATGAGCTCAATCCGGGTGAGGGCGCATTCTATGGGCCCAAACTTGAATATGTTCTGCGCGACGCGATTGGTCGGGACTGGCAGTGTGGTACGCTGCAGGTGGATCTGAACCTTCCCGAGCGGCTTGGTGCGTTCTATATCGGGCAGGACGGCGAGAAGTACGTCCCCGTTATGCTTCACCGCGCCATGTTCGGCTCCCTTGAGCGTTTTACCGGCATCCTGGTCGAGCAGCACGCCGGCCATTTTCCGCTCTGGCTGTCACCATTGCAGGTGGTTGTGGCGACGATCGTTTCCGACGCGGACGAATATGCCGGCGAAGTGCTGGAGGCGCTCAAGAAGGCGGGGCTGCGCGGAGAGGTCGATCTTCGGAACGAAAAGATAAACTACAAGGTGCGTGAGCATTCCGTCACCAAGGTTCCGGCACTGTTTGTGTGCGGCAAGCGCGAGGCTGAAGAACGGACTGTGTCCATACGCCGTCTTGGTTCGAGGGATCAGACGGTGATGCCTCTCGATGAGGCCATTGCCATGCTTGTTGAAGAAGCCGTTCCGCCTGATTTGAAACGGTTGCAAAAACAATCCAAGGCAGCGTGACAGAACAGGCGCTGGCTTGCCGCAGTCCTACTGTATGACGACCTCGATCTGTTTGGCTTCGCCCGGCTCAACTGCAAACTCACGGGTGTAGTTTTTGCCCTGATGGCGGGCGAGCACGTTGTAGGTGCCGGCAGCAAGGATATGTGACGGTAGCGCGCCAGCACTTTCCTTCACAACGTCTCCGCCTGGGGTCAGAATATTCCATTGCGTGTTGGCCAGTGCCTCGCCCCCGGGCTGATTTACCAGCTTCAGGGTAACTTTCGCCGCACTGTGGTTGATGGTGGCATCCGTCAACCTGCCAGGCTCGACGGTTACTTCCGCGCGCACGATTGCGTTCGCGTCGCCATATGTGCTCACCACCTGATATCCACCGGCATTCAGGCGAAGGACGGTGCCGGGCTTCGCATCGCGGATTACAAGTTTTCTGTTTCCGTACTGGTCGGACTCAGCCTCGTCGGCAAACACGTCATACCGGACTGAATTTGGCGGAATGGTCTTGCCAGCCAACGTGACGGCGCCCAGGCGCAGTCCCCCGGCGTTGAGAACAAAGGTTTCCCGGACCGCAGCTCCATTTTGCACTTTTATGTCCCGGATCAAATTGACCTTGCCGTAAGTGGCGGCGATCCGATAGGAGCCCGGTGGCAATGCAGCCGTGGGTGTGGCATCGCGTAAAGATTCCACCAGCTGATAGGTTCCATCCTTGTTTTTCGGGTTCTTGTAAATCCACCAAACGAGGCCTGACTTGATAATCGCACCGCCTTCGACTGTGCTTGCAGCGAGTGTCACCGGGACCGCGCCTTTTGACGGCGCTGCGGCCTGCCGGGGTGCTGCAACCGGCGGAGCGGCGGGCGGTGGCGCGACTGCTTCAACCGGCTTGTCAGTAACTGCCGCTGTCGTAAGCGGATCGCTTTTCGGCATTGCCTTCGGGGGCGCCTGAGGCTCGACAGGTTGTGGTGTTGCCTGTGGCTGGGGTGTCGGCGCTGCAGCGATCTTGGGCATCTTCGGCACCAGCGCAGCCTCAATGGCAGCCTTTACGCTCGTGGTGAGGTCAGCCTCGTTGGAGGTTGATGCGAATGTGCCGCCGGTATTTTTGGCTACGCAACTGAGAGCGGCAAGTTTGCCTTTGGCCTTTTTATCAAAAGCAACTGCGTGGATGGTCAGATCCTTCCCGCCTTGCTTCAATTCGCTCGCTATTGCGCACGGGTCTGCTTTGCAGTTGTCGAGACCATCGGCAATCAACACCAGGCTTACGGGCTTTTCCTTGTAGCGCGCTGCATTCGCCGCCTTGATCAGTGAAGCGGCAATCGGGGTTGATCCCTTCGGCTTAATGGAATTGACCTTCTTGATGACATCGGATGCTTTGTGTTTGTCGGGATTGAGCATCACCTGAATATCTTTGCAGCCCGACGCTTCCCTGTGTCCATAGGCAACCAAGCCGAGAGGGACGCGACCCTCAAACTGCTTTACCGCGGCATTGACCGCATTGCGTGCGCTCACCACCTTGTTGACGCCGTCGATTTGCCCCCACATGCTTCGCGAGGCATCGATAATGATCATGACATTGGGAGGTTCACCGGCACTCTGCGCGCGTGCATGACCGGAAGCCCATGCTGCGAGGAAGGCTGCAAACAGGGTTGTAACCGCCGTCAATCCGCGTCGGTGCAGGGCCGTGGGCATCAGGTGCCTCCCAATAGTCGCCGACGGACCGGTCCGACCTGATCAGGGTCGCCGATCCTCATTTCCGATAGGTGGTGCATCGCCATCATGATTCTAAAAAATATCACGGGAACAGCTAGCTTCAAACCGGGGCAAGACGGTGTCAAGGCGGCAATGCCACTGGCCGATTATTGAAGCCGTTGTTTGCCCGGCCAATATGGGATAGGCAGGGCGCTCAGTTTGTTCATGGCGTATATGGCATGTCTGAAGATCCATTGAGTTTGCTCCTTTCCCGGCGATCGGTCGTGGCCAACAATCTTGGACCACCTGGGCCGGAATCCGGGCTTTTGCGCCAGATTTTGACTGCCGCCGCGCGTGTTCCAGACCACAAGAAAATCGTGCCGTGGCGGTTTATTCTCTTTGAAGGCGAGGTCCGCGCGGCATTTGGCGAGGTGCTTGCGAAGGCTTATGAGGCATCGGAGACTGATCCCAGTCCCGTGCGCCTTGAAACCGAAGCCGCGCGTTTCTTGCGCGCGCCGGTTGTGGTTGCGGTTATCTCAAAGATCAAAAACCAGAAGGCGGTACCCGAATGGGAGCAAGTGCTTTCCGCCGGGGCGGCATGTCAGAATCTGCTGACAGCTGCCAATGCAGCAGGATTTTCCGGGCAGTGGATCACCGAATGGTACGCCTATGATGAAAGCGTTCGCAATGCGCTCGGATTAGGAGAGGGGGAGCGCGTTGCCGGTTTTATCTACATAGGGACCGCCCAGGAGCTGCCACAGGAGCGCGACCGTCCTGATCTGGATGAAATCACGACCCATTGGGTGCCTAACAAGGTTGGCTGACACCCGGATTTTCGTGGCATTAGAATTGGAGAGCGAACGGTGTTCTACGAAACCGAGACCAACAATCACGGATTGAAGCATAATCCATTCAAGGCTCTTGTCGCGCCCCGGCCAATTGGCTGGATTTCGACCATCTCATCCGATGGTGTTGTCAATCTTGCCCCATACAGCTTTTTCAACGGCGTTTCTGACGTGCCGCCATTCGTAATGTTTTCCTCAGCCGGCCAAAAAGATAGCCAGAGAAATGCCGAGGAGACGGGAGAATTCGTCTGTTCGCTCGCCACCTATGATTTGAGGGAGCACATGAACGCTACGTCGGCGGAAGTTGGTCCGGAAATAGACGAGTTTAATCTAGCCGACCTCACGCCGGCGCCATCGAAGCTGGTGAGGCCACCACGTGTGGCAGAGTCCCCGGTCGCCCTGGAATGCAAACATTTCAAGACGATCCCTTTGCCCGCGGCTGAGGGGCGGGACCCCTATAGTGTCATTCTAGGCCATGTGGTCGGCATACACATCGACGAAAGCGTGTTGGACGATGGGCTGGTCGACATGCAGAAGTTGAGGCTCATCGCAAGGCTTGGCTATATGGATTACACGGTCGTGGATACCGTCTTCTCCATGGACCGCCCCTAGGACACACCTGCGTTGATTGAGAGCTAATTCAGCCCGGCGCGCTCGAGCAATTTTTTGGCGTGCTGGAGATGGGGCATGTCTACCATAGCGCCATCCAGATTGATGACGCCCGCACCTGGCTCCGCGTCGAACGCAGCAATAATTCTCCGGGCCTTTGTGATTTCTTCCTCATCCGGTGTGAAGGCCGCGTTGATGATCGCAACCTGGTCGGGATGGATGGCGAGTTTTCCGGAAAAGCCGTCAGCGGCAGCCCTTTCACAATCGCGTTTCAGCCCGTCCAAATCGCGAAAGTCCGGGTAGACGGTATCAATGGCATGAATGCCGGCGGCTGAACCCGCAGCGAGGCACAATGATCGGGCAAGCTCAACAGGTGTCCGGTATGCTCCGTTCTCGTTGCGGCTCGAGTGCGCACCAAGACCGGTGGCAAGATCTTCGCTGCCCCATGTGATGCCGGCAACTCTCGGGTCGCAAGACTGAAATGAAGCCATGTTCAACAGGGCTTCGGGGATTTCCGGGGCGATGACAAGGACCGAGGTGCTGCCGGGGTCTTGTCCTGCCTTTTGTTCAAATGCATCGAGCATTTGTGATAGCCGCGCCACATCATCGTGTGAACGGGCCTTCGGCAGCATGATGCCTGCGGGGCCGGCCGGGACGATATGAGCCAGGTCGTCTTTGGCCCACTCCGTCTCAAGATCATTGACCCTCACATAGAGCGGTATCGGCGCCTTGCGGGCATCGGACTGGGTCAGGAAGTTCGCGGTCTTCTCACGTGCGGCGGGCTTGTTTTCAGCTGCTACAGCGTCTTCAAGGTCAATGAGAATGACATCGGCACCGCTGGTCAGGCCTTTGTTGAGCTTACGGTCGCTGTCGCCGGGGGTGAACAGGAGTGAACGCATGTGTGTTGCCTCAAGCTGAACTCTTCTTGCGCATGAGCACCTGCCGTTTGCACGTCGCGACCAGCGTATCGTCCTGATTAAACGTGTCGTGCTGAAATTCAAGAATGCCGGCTTCGGGGCGCGATTTGCTCTCTCTCTTCCCTAGCACTTTGGTTGCGACATGCAAGGTATCGCCGTGGAAAACCGGTGCTGGAAAACGCACTTCAGTCATGCCGAGATTGGCAATCGTCGTGCCAAGGGCGATATCGCTTACGGCAATGCCGACCGCCAGCCCGAGGGTGAAGTAACTGTTCATCAGGGGCTGTCCAAATTCGGTCTCCGTTTCGCAGAAGTGCCGGTCGATGTGAATGGGTTGGGGATTGTAGGTGAGGGCGCTGAACAGCGTGTTGTCCATTTCCGTAACCGTTCGCCGGATGGGATGGTTGAATTCCTGACCTGCTTCGAATTCTTCGAAATGCTTTCCGCTCATGACTTACGCCTTTTTTCTCATGATGTTGTGCCCAATTGTGACACAGGAGTTAACGCCGCATTTACCATAAATCACTAGCTTCAAAAACATAGACGGCAGCAAGGCGATTCCCGCACATTTGGCGTGTGTACAGGGGATCGAAAGAATACCTATGTCTTTGGTTTCCTCCGCACTCAAGGCGCCTTTGACGATTGCCAATGCGATCAAGAAGGCCAGTCGTGCAACGGGAACCGATTTCTCGTATCTCATGAAAACCGCGGCGCGCGAGAGTTCCTTCAACAAGAGCGCAAAAGCCGAAACCTCCAGTGCGGCAGGGTTGTTCCAGTTTATTGAGGGGACCTGGCTGCAAATGGTCAAAGAGGCCGGGAACAAGTTCGGGCTCGATAAATACACCCCCCATATTTTTTCGACGCGCAGCGGCAAATATTATGTGCCTAACCAGAAGCTGCGTGGCGAGATCCTCCAACTCCGTCACAATCCTGAGGTGTCAGCGATGATGGCGGGGGCGTTTACCAAACAGAACTCCGAGTTCATTGAATCCCAGCTGGGCCGTAAGCCGAGCGAGGGTGAGCTTTATGTTGCCCACTTTCTGGGTGCAAAAGGCGCCTCCGACCTGATTTCACTCGCCAATTCCAATCCCAATGCACGAGCAGACCGCCACTTTCCAAAAGCCGCGCGCGCCAACCGATCGATCTTCTACTCCCGAGGGCGTCCAAAATCGCTCGCGCAGGTTTACAAGACGCTTGTACGCGATCACGCAAAGCTGCGAGCGACGGCCAAGGCAAACCCTGCAGCCAGCACGTCAGTACCGGCAGCAGAAACCCCGGCAGGCGTATCCGCGACCGCTCCCCAGATCGCCAATCGTGTTGACAAATCTCAAAAGTCAGTTGCTGCGGGAGTCGAAAATGTGCCGATACCAATTCAAAAAGCAACGCTAAAACAAGGTGTTGCGGTAAAGAGGGGAGAACTGGAGTCAATCGGTCCGGGCGTTGATGCCGCAATTATTGAGCCACAACCTCAAAAGCGTGCCATTGGACTTCTGGGTCACAAAGGATCGCCGATCGCGCCTTCGAAAAAGGTGGCGGCGCTCCCGCACAACAATTTGCAAATTCCTCCAAAGGGAGCTGGGTCCGACAGGGAATTGCGGGGTATCGACGGATTGCGTGGCATCGGCACCTGGACGACTATCGTCAATCCGCCCGATGCGCAGCTGCCGCCCCGGCCACAACCCTCTCCCACACGCAGTGCAATAGAAGCAAATTCACAGGCTGAAAAGCGGGGTCGGATGGAGGGTGGAGACCTGCCCGCCAAGCGCAAGAACGCGGCGCGCGCTCCCGGACTGCTGGAGCAGAGTACTCAACGCAACACCACTTCTACCGCGGTTCGTACCGCAGCTGCTTTCAGTCCTTGGCAGCGGATGTCGCTTTACGGAAACTAGGTTTTATCGGTAATGCCACTCCAGAAATCGGGACTGGGGTGACGCTTGCCATGCATTACGATGCGGCTGACGGCGGGGATTTCTGCTGCAGGAAATCGTTTGTGACATCGCGCAACCGTTTTGCCAGTACCGACGCTGTGGGGTTGTCGCTCCCCTTGGCGCCTTCACTTACAAGGGCACGGACGGCATCGACATGCTGATCGACAAGACAGGTTGGAAGTCTCGATTTCTCGCCTGTTTTTTCAATCAGTCGGCAAAGGGACGCACAGATCTCATCAGCGAAAGGGTATCCGAGCGTTGAGGCCTGGCCTTTGAGGTTGTGCGCAGCTTGAAACATCTCAGTAAGTGTTTCCTCTGAATACAAAGCCTGCTTCGCAGCATCGCGGGCTGCGGTGAGTTGCACGGACTCCTTCAACATCCAGTCGTCGAAGTTTACCGAAAGTTGCTGCAATGCCTGCTCGGCATTGGCAATGGCTTGCTGTGCGGCGTCGTCTGGATCGCCGGGGCGCAGGCATTTCTCACGCAAGGTAGCATTCACCTTGATGATAGCGCTGTCTGCCATTTGGTCACCGGCCGGCTGTTGCTGGGTTTGCATGGAAATCCTCGGGATCTCGTTTAGGCTTCGATATGAACTTGGTCGGGATCGACAATATTCTCTGAACCATCGCCAATGCGGCGCTCAACGCCTGAATAGTTCGGATTGACGTAACGCCGGCGGTCAGGACCGAAATAGGTTTTGGTGCGGATGAAATCGCGCGGATTTGCGATAACATTCTGAATGCGCCGGTAAAGCGCGGTTGCGGAAACAGGCTTGCACAGGAATTCGCTCGCGCCTGCATCACGTGCAGCGATTACATGCTTCTTTTCCGAATAGGCCGACAGAATGATAATTGGCAGGAAGGGGTGGCGACAGCCCTCGGGATTGCGGATCATCCGTGTTAGCTCGATGCCGTCGAAAATCGGCATGGTGATGTCCGAGATCAGAATATCGGGTGAATAGGCCTCGACCGCTTCCAATCCGGATGCGCCATCTTCAGCCTCGTAGATTTCACGGCAGCCAAATGCCCGGAGAAGTGTGCGCACGATCCGGCGCATGTGCGCATTGTCGTCTGCGACCACAAATCTCAGCTCGTCGAACGCGATTTTGGCCATACGCAAACAACTCAAAACTGTGCGGCGAGAAGCCCCTCGCCACAATGATCAGGAAACACGGGATCATCGTGTCCTCGTTAGCTTAACAATCACTAAATTTTCGTCCGCTCGTGACGAATATGTACAGGATTCAGTAGAGGAACTGCTCAGCGAGAATGCGTTCGTCGAGCGCGTGGTCGGAGTCGAACATCATATGAAGGTCAATCGATGCGTCCTCTTCGATTTTGACCTCGAGAATCGAACGGAATTCGGCATGGTCCGCGACCGCATTGACGGGGCGCTTGTCTGCCTCAAGGACTTCAAGATGCACCTTGGCCTCATTCGGCAGCAGAGCGCCGCGCCATCGCCGAGGCCGGAACGGGCTAATTGGTGTGAGCGCAAGGAGCTGCGCGTTGATCGGGAGGATCGGGCCATATGCGGAAAGGTTGTAAGCCGTGCTTCCTGCAGGCGTCGCAACCAGCACCCCGTCGCAAATAAGTTCCTGCAAACGCAGTTTTTCATCAACCGAGATTTTGAGTTTTGCCGCTTGGTAAGATCCACGGAACAGCGATACCTCATTGATAGCAAGAGCCTCATACCTCTCGCCGTCGACGCCGAGCGCCTGCATCCGCAACGGGTGAATTACGCTGATTTTTGCTGCGGCGAGACGTTCATGCAAATCATCCTCGTCATATTCATTCATCAGAAAGCCGACCGAACCGCGATGCATCCCATAGATGGGTGTGTGGTTCTTCATATGGTCATGCAGCGTTTGCAGCATCAAACCGTCGCCGCCCAGCGCAACGATGGCGTCAGCAGCGTCCGGATCCGTATTGCCGTAACGCCCAATGAGCCTTTCGGCTGCACTTTCGGCATCCGGGTGGTCGCTGGCAACAAACGAAACCTTTTCGTATTTAATGCTGTTCTCTGCCATAACAATTCTGCTCTCGGGGTGAGGGGCTGCGCACTATAGACGCAATATGTTGACGCGTGCGACCGTGTTTGGCCTATGGCTGACACAAATTGCAAGGGGAGGGTGTGAAGATGGGTCAAGAGACCGATCTCGTCCTGGTCTACACAACGTTTGAGAGCATCGAACATGCAAAAACGGTGGGTCGCGCGCTCATCGAGGCCCGGCTGGCCGCGTGCATGAACATTATCCCGGCAATGACGGCAATTTACGAATGGCAAGGAGAGATTCAGGAGTGCGCTGAGTCGATCATGGTGATCAAGACACGTCGGGGCAATCAGGCAGAAGTACTGAAACGGACCAAGGAATTACACCCCTACGAGACGCCGGCATTGATCGTTCTGGATCCGGCGCATGCCGACGAGGATTTTGTCTCATGGATCGCGGAGCAAACCAGCATAACCGTGACACCCTTGTCGGAAAAAAAGAAGCGGACGCTTTAGGCGCCCGCCCTGTGAGAAATTTCTAATTACGCGCGATACTAAAACGCATAATTCCGTGACTTCCTGGCTCTTGCCAGCTCTGCCAAAATAAAAATGCAGGGCCCTTTGGTCAGTCCGACACTGCCCGGCGCCACGACACGGGAGCGTCAAAATTCGATTCAGCCTTACCCGATTGCGGCCCCAAGACCGAGCAGGGCCCATAGCAACGCGGACAACGCCAGGCCCAGCCAGAAATTCTTCGGGAATGTCACACACTCACGAGAGATGTAGGGTGTCGACATTTTTCGCCTCCTTCGCCAGCCGATCAGCGGATGAGGACGACATTATTTTTTGCTTTTGTCCCCAACTTGGATTCGTCGGTAATGACAAACCTATCCTATCACAGTCCTCCATGAAGGCAATACAGTAAACGCGACGCTATACACAGAAAGAATCAAACTTATATGTCATATAAGTCATAATAAATTGCATGAATTTGTAATTATTTCGGAAGGGAATACGTGAGTATATATGATTAATATTTGTATATTGTATGTTGTATGGAAAAAGTGTCATTGTCTTATTTGAGTAGTCAATTTTACGCCCTAATCCTGCCATAATATAACCCGCCCCCATCTCTCTTCTGATCTTTGCGAATATGGAGATAGTCTTTTTTGGGCACGCCAAGCGTGTATTTGGGATGCGCACCTTCCATACGGCAAACGAAATTTAACCCCCTTGTGATAGCTGGAACGATGCGCTCGCACATGAGTTGGTTCAGGTGTGGCGTTGGGTGATTGGCCAGCGGGGTAGGGCGAAATGAGCATCACAGGTGGAACGATAGAGACAGGGCGCAACTTTGTGCGATCAGCAGGTTCGACACCTGTGAAGCCTGAGTCTCTTTCCGACCGGGTTCGGCGCCTGATACTCGGCAGCCTGTGGAGTCTTAAGCCGCCGCGATTGTGGGGTGTTCCCAACATTCTTTTGCTTGTGACGTCATACTATCTCGGATTTCGTCGCAGCGATGGTGCTTTACCGGACCCGGAGAATGCTCTGAGCGATCCCGACGGCCTGGCCGGGATCTGTCCCGATCTGAGTGTGAAGACGCTTTACGAGGGATACAAGGCGGGTCTGTTTCCGTTGTGTCATATCCAGCCGTACAAATGGTGGGCTCCGAGCACCCGCATGGCGTTGCGCCTGACTGAATTCCATATGGAGAAGAACCTGCGTCGGCGCCTCAGGAGCGGACACTTCACGGTGACCTTCGATCAGGCGTTTGAGGAAGTCATGCGCGGGTGCGCGGAGACACGCCCCGGAAAATTGCCCCTGACCTGGATCACCCCGGATGTCATCGATGCCTATTCGGCAATGCATGAAGCGGGGCACGCGCATTCGGTTGAAGTCTGGGGCGAAGACGGCGAATTGGTCGGTGGAGTTTTTGGATTTGCCGTGGGAGCGGTCTTTTTCACCGAGTCCCAGTTCGCGCGTCAGCGCGATGCCTCAAAAGTCGGGTTTGCGACGCTTGTCTGTCATTTGCAGAAATGGGGCTTCGTCCTGAACGACGGCAAGTACTTCTCGAACCATCTGGCACAAGCAGGGTTTGAGCCAGTGCCAAGAAGTCAGTTCAACGCTTTGCTCAAGCGCTACTGTGCTACTGATCTCCGCGTCGGCCACTGGAGCGTCGACGAAACACTCGATGTCGGCAATTGGGATCCAAAATCTGGCGTCAATTGACGCAGTAAGATCGCCGCAGCCTGTTCCTAGCAAACCTAGATGGCATCACACACGGCCTGAGTGACTTCATCCGTTCCGGCCTGTCCGCCAAGGTCGCGCGGCAATTGCGATCCTTCTCCAGTGACGCGTTCAATCGCGTCGAAGAGTGCGGATGCGGCATCTGTTTCCCCAAGATGGTCGAGCATGAGTGATGCGGACCAGATTGCCCCGAGCGGATTGGCAGAGCCGTGACCCATTATGTCGAACGCCGAACCATGAATGGGTTCGAACATGGATGGGGCATTGCGTTCCGGATTTATGTTGCCGGTTGGTGCCAAGCCAAGGCTGCCGGAAAGTGCTGCAGCCAGATCGCTCAGAACATCTGCGTGCAGGTTGGTTGCCACGACCGTATCGATGCTTTCGGGATCAGTCACGAACCGCGCCGCCATGGCGTCCACAAGCACCCGATCAGTCTGGACGTCCGGATAGTCGGTGCTGACCACTTCAAATACTTCATCCCAAAGCACCATCGCGTGGCGTTGAGCATTGGATTTGGTAACGAAAGTCAGTTTTTTGCGCGGGCGAGAGCGCGCAATTTCAAGGGCGAACCGCTGAATGCGTTCAGCCCCCTCACGCGTTATGACCGAGACATCCAGCCCGACTTCATTGGACAGAGCCTGATGCACGCGGCCTCCCGCGCCAGAATATTCACCTTCGGAGTTTTCGCGCACAATGAACCAGTCGATGGTTGCAGGTGTGCCGGTCTTGAGTGGGCTTGCGAGGCCCGGCAACAGCTTTGTGGGGCGAATATTGGCGTACTGATCGAGCCCCTGGCAGATCGCCAGCCGCAGTTTCCAGAGTGACACATGGTCGGGAACCCGCGGGTCGCCTGCAGAGCCGAAGTAAATGGCATCGAAGCCACGCAGAGTTTCAAGCGCGTCCGCCGGCATCATTTCGCCTGTCTCGAGATACATGTCGCTGCCCCAGGGAAACGTCTCGAATTCAATCTTGAGATCACTTTTTTGGTTGGCAAGTTGCTCAAGAGCGCGGCACCCGGCCGCGATCACTTCTTTGCCGATGCCATCACCCGGGATGGCGGCAATCCTGTAGGTGCCCACCGGTGGTCCTTTCTTTTTATGATTTCTTTCAGAGGGTATCTCTGGTGAGTTGGTCTCGGCCATTGTAGCAAAACGAAGCGGGGCCTATAGGCCGTATTTGGGGAAATTCAGTATGCAGGAAAAAGCATCAATCGGATTTATCGGAACCGGAATTATGGGCGTCCATATGGCTCGTCGGCTGGCGGAGGCGGGTCATGCAGTGTCAGCATGGAACAGGACGGCTGCGAAGGCAGAGCCGCTGAAGAGCTTTGGTATATCGATCGCTTCGTCTCCTGAAGCTGCTGCACAAGGTGCAGACGCGGTCATCGTGATGGTTAGCGACGGACCGGCGAGTGATGGTGTCATTCATGGCGCTGGTGAGGCTGGCGGACTACTTGGCATGATGGGTGAGGGGACCACACTGATTGTCATGAGTTCCATTCCTGTAGAGACGGCTGCCGCACAGGGGAAGTCAGCTTTGGAAAAAGGTATTCGCTATCTCGATGCTCCCGTTTCCGGAGGCGAACCTGGTGCGCGCGATGGCGCGTTGACGATCATGGCGGGTGGCGACGCCCAAGCGTTCGCGGATATGCAGCCGATCTTTGCGGTCATGGGGCGTTCGACCCATGTCGGCCCGGCGGGCGCTGGATCACTTGCAAAGCTCGCCAACCAGGTGATTGTCGGAAACACGATTCAGACCGTGGCAGAGGCGCTGCTTCTTGTTCAGGCCGGTGGTGCCGACCCGCTTGCTGTAATCGAGGCGCTTAAAGGAGGCTTTGCGGATTCTCCGATCCTGCAAAACCATGGCAGCCGCATGGTCGCGGGAAATTTTGAACCAGGAGGTCGTTGCGAAATCCAGCTTAAGGATACGCGTACCGCAGAAGAGCTCGGCTCATCTCTTGGGATCACGATGCCAATGACGAGCCAGGCCCGGGAGACATATCAAAATCTTGTCGACAACGGACAAGGCGGCCTCGATCACAACGCGGCTTGGCTCGATTTGCGCAGGCGTGGTGGCTTGGATGCCTGAACCGCGATTCCCACAAGGTTTTGCGGTCCGTTTGATGCACATGCTTGCCGACCGGCCTGGTAACACGAGTGTGCTAACCCAACGCGAATACATGGCCGGTCCATCTGTGCGGTAAGTCTAAACGAACATTTTTCTTGCAAAGTCGCGTCGCGCACGGTTCATCTTTGGCAGACCTCGTGCCCAAAGTGTGACCTGACCCATTGATTCAACTTCGCAAACTCGGCCATCGGCCCTTGCACGGCATGAGCAAAGCCGGCTCAACGGGGCTCTTTCGCGATTGCCTGAGTGGCCTTGTCTTCGCACTGGTCATTATCACCTACTGTATTTCGTTCAGTGCGCTCATCTTTCAGGGTGATATTGAGAGTGGGCTGACCCTTGGACTGTCGGCGCTTCTGACCGGCACGGTCATCACCGGCCTGATCGTTGCGCTCACAACCACACTCGCACCAGCGGGCGCGGGGCCCGACACCCCGGCCGTGGCCGTCATGAGCGTGTTGGCGACGGCAATTGCGGCAAATGCTGCCGCAAGCGGTATGAGTGCTGAACAAACCGTCATTCACGTGATGATGGCGATTTCAGCGGCAACCTTGCTGACCGGACTTCTGTTGTTTGCGATCGGTGCGTTTCGGTTCGGGATATGGCTGCGTTTCGTGCCCTATCCCGTAATCGGCGGTTTTCTTGCCGCGTCGGGCTGGTTACTGGTCACCGGCGGCATCGAAGTCATGACGGGCGTCGCACCACAGTTTTCGCTTGCATCCATAGGCTCGTATTTCACATCCGCCCATGTGTTGCAGCTTCTGCTCGGAGGCGCATTCGCAGTCGGTGTTTTCACGCTTCGCAGAATGATCAACAGTTTTCTGGTTCTACCCGTCACATTCTTCGGGCTGGTTGTCCTGGTGGACTTGCTCTTGCTTGGACTGGGACTGGCCGACAGCCTTGGCGGCCGGTCAGCCTGGTATCTGTCGGGCGGTGCCGATGTGAAGTTCTGGTTGCCCGTTTCAGCAATGGTTGAGGATAATTTTGACTGGGGAACCTTGTTGCTCGGTGCCGCGGAAATCGGAGCCGTATGTGGCGTAACGGCAATTTCGGTTCTGCTGGATGTGTCCAGCCTGGAGGTTGCCCGGCAGCAGTCCGCAGATCTCGACAAGGAGCTCAAATACAACGGCGTTGCCAATATCGTTTCAGGATTCGCCGGAGGAGCTGCAGGCAATTTATCGCTTAGTGGCAGTATTCTCATTCAGGAAGCCGGTGCGGTTTCGCGGTTTAGCGGCGTTGCCGCGGCGGGCTTTACCGCGCTGGTGCTTTTCTTCGGCGCTGACGTCGCAAGCTATATTCCCACGCCACTGCTTGGCGGGCTGCTCGCCTATCTTGGACTTGTCGTCCTGACCGAGGCACTGTTGCGCTCACCGGCGCAACGCTCACTTACCGAAGGCTTGCTGGCCGGCGCGATCATGGTCGTTATCGTGTACTCGGGATATTTGCAGGGTGTGATGCTCGGCATTGTTGGCGCATGCCTGCTCTTTGCCATCAACTACAGCCGGATCGGCGTTGTGCGCCGGCACCTGACGCGCCTAGAGTTTGCCAGCAACGTCGAACGTTCTCCCCAAGAAGCTGCCCTTCTGAGAGAACATGGTGCGCAAATTCATGTCCTGTGGCTGGCCGGTTTCATCTTTTTTGGATCGTCCAATCGGCTTTTTGAATTCGTAAAGCGCACGATGGACATACAGAAAGATCCCTATGTCCGTTTTCTGGTGCTGGATTTCAGCGGCGTTCCGGGGCTCGATACCTCGGCCGTTCTCAGCATCATAAAACTCAGAAATTATTGCGACGAACGCGCCGCCTATATCGCCTTCGCTGGTCTCAATGAGCAGCTTCAGAATGCTTTCTCGTCTGCAGGGATTATCACGCAGGATGGTCCCCACAGAGCATTTCGGGACCGCAATGAAGCACTGGAGTGGTGTGAAAATGTACTGCTGAGCGACTTTGACAGCGAGGACGCAACAGAGGACTCATTTGAAGAGTGGTTGCAGGGCGTGTTCGGAGACGAGTTCGAACCAGCGCGCTTGATGTCGTATTTTACGCGAAAGACGTTCAAGGAAGGGCAGGTGCTCCTCAAACAGGGCGGGCGTGCAAATTCAGTTGAGGTGCTGGCGACCGGTTGTGTCGCGATTACAGTCACGGATGAAAACGGGCATCCGGTTCGCCTGCGACGCATGGCGGCTCAGACGGTCATTGGCGAGATGGGCTTTTTCCGAAAAGCACCCCGTGTGGCCGCGGTGATCGCCGAACAGCCAACAGTTGTCTACCGTCTGACGCGCAAAAACTTCGATAAGATGCAGGCTGAGGACCCAAAAGCGGCGGCCGCGTTCTACCGGCTGATTGTGCGTGTGCTGTCCGACCGGCTTGAGTTTGCGAACCGGGAAATTTCCGCCCTCGTTTGACTAACGTTCCTAATCTATCAGGACGGCGATGATCACGACGTAGGTCAGCATATGGCCAAGCTGATCGATCCCGAAGAGATGCCAGAACCAGGGATCGCCCTGAGTGAGGTTGAAGCGCTTGATCAGCTGTTCCTTGCCCCAATCCAGGTGGTAATGCACGACATACTCGCCTGCGAGTATGCCACCAGCAAGCAGGAGCGAAGAGGGCGGAAGAACGAAGAAGACGGAGGGCGTCAAGACGGTTTGCAACCCGGCGTGAATTAGGCCGCCCGGGTGTCCATAAATGCCCTTGTTCTTGAACTGATAGGCTGTTTGAAGGAAATAATCGGCAATCGTGTGCTTCACCGACAATATGGCGAAGCCAACAAGAATTGCGCTGGAAAGGTCCCCCATCAGACCGCCTTCTAAGTTGTTGACGCAGGCGTATCAAGCCCGCGAGATTTGAAACCAACGCGGCTACTCATCATATCGTGACTTTGCCTATAGATTTCAACGAGCGGAACCTTTTTCGGGATGCATGATTGAGGCTTTGGGGGCACGGAAAGGCCAATTACTGGCTTGGCCCAAGGGCGAAAGTCTTGCCCAACTTGGTGGCAGCCCGACGGAGTTGCGGAACCATCCGCAGAGCGGTTTTTTTGGATACGCGCGCTTCGGGAGCAGATACGGCCAGACCACCGACGATGGTTCCGTCCTCAGCGCGGACCGGAGTGGCGACGCACACGACGCCCTCGATCGATTCCTGATCATCGATTCCAATCTCTTCCTCGCGTATGCGGTCAAGCTCCTCATTCAAATCAGGAAATGATGTGATCGTGTGCGGCGTAAAACGGGTCAGAGGCATGGCGCGCAGCAATTCGTTGCGACGGTCAGGGGTTTCCAGGGCGAGCATCAGCTTGCCAATCGCACTGCAGTGGGCCGGGACGGGGCTGCCAGGCTCAAAGCGCAGGCCCAACGGCCGTTTGGCCTCTACCCGGTCTAGATAGATCACCTCTGCGCCGGCAAGGATACCGAAGTTGCAGGTTTCCTGGGTTTCATCAGACAGCGCCCGCAGGACGGAATGGCGAATATTGCGCTGCGCGGTTGCCCTGAGTGTATCGAGCGCGAACTGGATAAGCCGCGAGCCCTCGACGTAACCGCGCTTGCCCTGATCGCGCTCAACGAACCCAAGCTCGGCAAGAACGGAAATAATGCGATGAGCAGTCGGCTTGGTCATGCCGGTTTCACGTGCGAGTTCCGCCATGGAAAGCGGCTGCGTGTTTCCGGTCAGCGTTTCGAGTATGGAGAAGGCTTTGCCCATGGCGCCGAACTTCAGCAACTGGTCGTCGCCCCCTTCGAGGGGTTCCGATTTGTGGGTTCGCGAAGCCCGGTGCGGTGGAGCCGGGACGTTCTTAGTTTTCGCCATGTGCCTGGACGTGGTTCCATGCAAATTCAGGATGGTAGAACTATGCCGGTTCCGGAATTTTAAAGCAATCGTCTTGTATAGTGAGACGTCGAGACGAAAAAGCCCCGGATTGTGGTCCGGGGCTGATGCGGAAAATTGTTTGCTTTGGTCGCGCGAGTAGCGTGCTGCAGTTGTTCTATTCCGCTGCAGCTTTCGAGCTGGTCATTTCGTCGCCGACTGCACCGTCAGCTTTCGCAGCGGCAATGTCGTCGCCGGTCATGCCAAGAACCTCGCCGAGAACCTCATCAGTGTGTTCGCCGAGTAGTGGTGAACGTTTCACCTCCGACGGTGAATCAGAAAGTTTCACCGGATTCCCAATGGTCAGATATTTTCCGCGCGTGGGGTGATCGACTTCGACGATCGTACCCGTTTCGCGCAGAGACGGCTCTTTTGCGAGCTCTTTCATTGACAGAATTGGGCCACAGGGGATGTTCAGCGGGTTGCACGCTTCCATCACATCGAACTTGTCCAGAGTCTTTGTCCATTCCTCGATGCGGTCGAAAATCTGCGGGATCTTGTCGAGACGCGCCTGCGGCTTGGCGTAATCGGGATCGTCCTTCCAGCCGGGCTCACCGATGAGATCGCATATATTGCCCCAGACGGCCGCCTGGGTAATGAAATAGACGTAGGCGTCGGGGTCGTTTTCCCAACCCTTGCATTTGAGAATCCATCCTGGTTGACCACCGCCTGAGTCATTTCCCGCGCGCGGTGTCGCATCACCGAACTCAATTCCCTGACCAAACTGGCTGTATTCCTTCAGTGGGCCATGCTGCAGCCGCTGCTGATCGCGCAGCTTCACACGACACAGGTTCAGTACACCGTCCTGCATGGCCGCGAGCACGCGCTGGCCCTTACCGGATTTTTCGCGGTGATAGAGAGCTGTGACAATGCCGAATGCCAGATGCAGGCCTGTTCCGGAGTCGCCGATCTGTGATCCGGTCACCATAGGCGGACCATCGAGAAACCCGGTCGTCGAAGCAGACCCGCCCGTGCATTGCGCTACGTTTTCATAAACCTTGCAGTCTTCGTAAGGGCCGGGGCCGAAACCTTTGACTGACGCATAGATCAAACGTGGATTGATTTCCTGGATGCGTTCCCAGCTGAAGCCCATTCGGTCCAATGCTCCCGGCGCGAAGTTCTCAACCATGACATCGCAGGCCTTGAGGAGGCCTTCGAAGATTTCCTTGCCCTTGTCGGACTTGGTGTTGAGAGTGATTGAACGCTTGTTGTGGTTCAGCATAGTGAAATAGAGGCTGTCCACGTCCGGGATGTCCTGGAGCTGACCGCGTGTGGCATCGCCGACGCCGGGCCGCTCGACCTTGATGACATCGGCGCCGAACCACGCCAGAAGCTGTGTACATGTAGGACCCGATTGAACGTGGGTCATGTCCAGGATGCGGACCCCTTCTAGAGCTTTCATTGCTTGCCTCTGTTCTTGAATAAAACTGTCTTTATTGATCGCGCGATTATTTCTTGGAGACCACGCTTTGCGGATTGAGGTTGCCGATGCGGCCACTTTCGGTTCCAGAAGCCGGATCGATGACCGCGTTTACGAGCGACGGTTTTCCGGAATCCATGGCTTCGTTCACGGCCTGTTTCAGTTCGTCCGGAGATGTCACGTGATAACCCACGCCTCCGAAGGCTTCCATCATCTTGTCGTAGCGCGCGTCCTTAACGAACACGGTCGGAGCTACGTCCGTTCCCCCCGTCGGATTAACGTCTGTGCCGCGGTAGATTCCGCCATTATTGAAGACAACCACGCAAACGGGGAGGTTGTAACGGCAGATCGTTTCGATCTCCATGCCGGAGAAACCGAAGGCACTGTCGCCCTCTATGGCGAGCACAGGATGACCGGTCTCAACCGTGGCGGCGACGGCTTGTCCCATGCCGATGCCCATTACGCCCCAGGTGCCGACGTCCAGACGCTTTCTCGGCTTGTGCATGTCGATGACGCTGCGCGCAAAATCGAGCGTGTTAGCGCCTTCATTGACAAGAATGGCGTCCGGCCGCTCCGCAATGACTGTCCGCAAGACGCCGAGCGCGCCGTGAAAATCCATCGGCACATTGTTGTTCTGAAGCTTTGGCGCCATCCGATCGATGTTGGTCTGCCGTTTGGAATAGACCGCATCTGTCCACTCAGCCGGCGGCGAGGTCCAGTCATCACTCATAGCTTCGAGCAGGGTGGAGACGCATGAGCCGATATCGCCGACAACGGGCGCCGCGATCTCGACATTGCTGTCCATTTCCTTGGGCTCGATGTCTATCTGGACAAATTTTTTCTCGTTGTTGCCCCAAGCCTTACCCTTGCCGTGAGACAGCAACCAGTTGAGCCGTGCGCCGATCAGCATGACCACATCGGCTTCTTTCAGAACGAGTGAGCGCGCCGCACTGGCCGATTGCGGATGGGTGTCCGGCAGCAGGCCCTTGGCCATGCTCATCGGCAAGTAAGGGATGCCGCTGTTCTCGACCAGAGCGCGGATTTCGTCGTCAGCCTGTGCGTAGGCTGCACCTTTGCCGAGGATGATCAGCGGACGCTTGGCGTCCTTCAATACCTCGATTGCGCGGGCGATCGCTTCGGGGGCGGGGCGCTGAGCCGGTGCCGGATCAATGACCTCCACAAGAGACTTCTCGCCTGCCACCGCATCCATTGTCTGCGCCATGAGCTGCGCCGGCAGATCAAGATAGACACCACCAGGCCGACCGGATACGGCTGCCCGTATAGCGCGCGCCACACCGATGCCGATGTCTTCGGCATGTAAAATGCGGAATGCTGCCTTGCAAAGCGGTTTAGCGATGGCGAGCTGATCCATCTCCTCATAGTCACCCTGCTGCAAATCAACGATTTCGCGTTCCGAGGAACCGGAAATCAGGATCATCGGGAAACAGTTGGTGGTGGCATGGGCCAGTGCCGTCAGACCATTGAGAAATCCAGGCGCCGATACGGTCATGCACACGCCAGGCTTTTTCGTCAGGAATCCGGCGATGGCTGCTGCATAGCCTGCATGCTGTTCATGCCGAAAAGAGAGGACCCGCAAGCCTTCCGCCTGCATGTAGCGGCCCAAATCCGTGATGGGAATGCCGGGAACATTGTAAATTGTTTTGATGCCGTTGAGCTTGAGCGCATCAATGATTAAATGGAAGCCGTCGGTCAGAACCTCTGGCTCGGCCGCTTCATTTGAACTCGCATCAATGACTTGTGCTGTTACTGACATTGTTTCCACTCCTCAGAGAATCCATGCCTGTAGCGATTTAACGCGCGTCTGTACTAGTCGATGTCCACGTAGCGCTCCACATGCGCTCTCAAATTCAATGTGTGCTCGCGTACCAGTCGCTCAGCCAGGTCTGTGTCCCGGGCCTCGAGCGCCTCAATTATGTGCATATGGTCGACGATTGAACGGTCAGCACGATCCTGCTCGGAGATGGTCCGGGCACGAATGGCACGAACATGCATGAACAGGGCCTGTGCCATATCGTTGAGCAACTCACACTTGCTCATATTCAAAATAGCCTGATGAAACTTGATGTTGGTATCAGAGTATTCGTCGATCCTGGCTTTGACCGCTTCTCCGTCAAAGGTACTGCATAAGGCGCGCAGGCTGGCGATCTCTTCATCGCTGGCATTTTGCGTGATCAGCCGCGCCGCCATGCTTTCAAGCGCCGCCCAGACCGTGATCATTTCAAGAATCTCGGCTTTGGATTTTCGGACGATATAGATGCCCCGGCGCGGAACAATGTTGACGAGACCCTCCTGGTCCAACCGGGCAAGAGCTTCCCTCAGCGGTGTACGGCTTATGCCGAATTGTTCCGACAGCCGCCTTTCGTCAAGACGCAAGTCCGCGCTGCTATCATAGATGTTCATATCCATAATGGCCGCCTTCAAAGATTCATAAATCTTTGACTTGAGCGAGAACCCATCGCCGATGGGCTTTATTTCCAATCGTAAATTAGACATGGCTCGATCTCCGCAAAGGCGCCAATTGCGCCGTGTCTTCGATCATAACCCCTTGCTTTGCAAAAGCCCCTTGGTAATCTGGTATACCATACACCAAGGCCGATCGGCTACGCAATATCAAAGGGTCTCCACGGCGTCTCCGCACCAAGTCAGGCCTTCGCTTTTTTGCCGTTCACCAGCCTCAGGAGGGGCTTGAGAAGCGGCAAGGCCAGCAGGATCAATGCCGCAATCATGATCGGTGCTGAGAAGGGCCGGGTGAAAAAGATTGAGAACTCACCGCCGCTGATGAGCAGTGACTGGCGCATGGCGGGTTCCGCGAGTGGTCCAAGCACAATTGCAAGAACTGCCGGTGCCAGTGGATAATCAAGTTTCCGCATCAGGTAGCCAACGATGCCAAATGCAATCATCAGCCAGACATCGTGCATGTCCTGGGTTGGCGCGTATCCGCCAATAATGCACAACACGAAGATGATGGGGGCAAGCAGCGTAAACGGCAGTTTGAGAACCCAGATGAATGCGGGAATGAAGGCGATGTTTATGATCACAGCGAACAGATTTGCGGCGTAGAGGGAAGCGATCAGACCCCAGACGAAGTCCGCGTGATCGGTGAAAAGGCGCGGGCCGGGTTCAAGACCCCAGATGACCATGCCGCCCAGCAGAATTGCCGTTGTGGGTGAGCCGGGAATGCCAAGCGTCAGCATGGGAAGCATGGAGCCGGTGCTGGCGGCATTGTTGGCCGCCTCAGGTGCGACGACGCCGTCAACCGCACCTTTGCCGAACTTATCGGGTTCCTTGGATATCTGCTTTGCGATTCCGTAGGCCATCAACGAGCCCGGAGTGGCGCCTGCAGCCGGCAGGATGCCGACAAAATACCCCAGGAACGATCCCATCAGGGCGGTCTTCCAGGTCGACAGCAGTTCTTTCAGATTGCTGATCGTGCGCTGAACGGTGATGACGGCGTCCGACATCATGGATTTGCCGCCCGCCTTGTAATTCTCTTCTACCGTCCACAGCATCTCCCCAATTCCATAGATTCCGATAGCGAGAACCAGGAAATTGATGCCGTGCATAAAGCCGGGAATGTCGCCAAATACCAGCCGGGGTTCGCCAGAGATGATATCGAGGCCTACCGCTGCGAACACGAGGCCGATGGCAATCGAAAAGATCGTCTTGGGAATATCGTCGCCGCCAAGACCGACGAATGTGGCAAAAGCCAACATCATCAAAGAGAACTCTTCCGGTGCGCCAAATCGGAGCGCGACATGAGCAAGCGGAGGTGCCACGAAGGTGAAAAGGACGACGGAAATCGTGCCACCGACGAAGGACGCGAGGGCAGCGGCAGTCAGGGCTTTGTCTGCCATCCCCAGCTTGGCGAGTGGCCTGCCGTCGAAGGTTGTCGCGACCGCCGTGGAGGCGCCGGGTATTCCCAGCATGATTGAGCTGATTGCTCCTCCATACATGGCGCCATAGTAGATCGCTGCAAGAAAGATGATGGCACCAGTCGGCGGCACCAGGAACGTCAGTGGCAAAAGGATCGCGACGCCATTGACCGAGCCAAGTCCCGGCATCGCGCCAATGAACAGGCCGATCGTACAGCCTAGGATGATCAGCAAAAGGTTCAGCGGTTCGAATGCAATTGCGAACCCCTGGATTAGGTGGAGCAAAATGTCAGCCATGGCGTTTCCCGCAATTCACCCTTGCTTTATGCGTTGGTGCCCAATCGCCACGTCGCGTTTACAGGAAGATCTTGTAAAGCGGAAAAAAGACGGTTTCTTCCACGATAGGGAGCCCTTTGGGCAACGTGATCTTCAAGGCGATATCGAAAAAGAAAAAGGTGGCGACCGGAGTGACTGTCGCCATGACTGCCGTAACCGGCCAGGAGTGCTTGCCGAGATACCGCACATAAAAAATCATAAAGAGGGGCAGCGCCCCGTAGACGCCGATCACATAGAACAGCGCGACAGTTACGATGAGCGAGCCGGCCACCAGCCCTACGGCGATCGTCGTGCCGCGGTCCATAAAGACTTCGTCGGATTGTGACGGGGGAGATTTGCGGCGATACCAGTTCACCAGAATCATGACACAACAGATCGCCATGATTGCAGAGAGCCAGAAGGGCCAGGCCCCGCCTCCGGGGCCCTCTCCCGAAATCCAGCCAACCGGGAGCTCAGCACTCTTCCACATAAGATAAAGGGAGAAGATTCCCATCACGACGGCCATGACAAATTCAGCCTTGCGCATGGTCGGTATCTCCCCCCTTTAATGTCTTTGTGCTGCCTAGGCGATTAGCCTTTGATGGCACCCATCTTCATCAGCATTCCTTTGTGCACGTCGCGCTGTTTTTTCCAGTAATTCATCAGCGCATCAGCACTGAGAGAGTCACCCTGAAGCGCTTTTTTCTTCATGTAGCCCTGCCACTCAGAGGACTCGAACACCTTCTTGAACAGGCCCTGATAATAGGCTTCCGCGTCCTTGCTCATGCCCGGTGCGCCGACGACGGTGCGTTGCATGAAGTAGACGAAGTCCTTGCCCAGTTCCTTGAAAGTCGGAGCGTCCTTGAAAAGGTCAATCCGTGCCGGTGTGAAGCAGGCGAGGGGTTTGGTCTTGCCAGCTTCGAAGAAGCCAAGCTGCTCCGACGGGTTGTTCACCGTGGAGTCGGCGTTGTTGCCGGCAAGTTCCTTGGCAACCTTGCCGCCACCCTTGTAGGGCACATACTTCATCTTCAGTCCGTAGGTCGTGTTCAGGAAATCCGTCAGAAGATTGTCTTCGGACGCCTTGCCCGTACCGGCCATGATCCAGCCATTGCCTTTTGCCTTGGCCGCTTTCACAAAGTCATCGACGTTGTTGATGTCTTTGCGGTCTGAATTCACCCACAGGCAGAAAGTGTCTTCAGCCATGCGCATGATGGGGGTGAAGTCCTCAACCTTCACGCCGAGCGCCGGTTGACGCAGGGGGGTCGTGTAAAAGCTGTTGAGGGTGAACATCAGGGTGTAATCGTCACCCTTCTTGCCCTTCATATAGACCAGCGCTTCCGCACCGGATCCGCCCGGTTTGTTGATGGGGGTAATGGGAACGGGGGCGAGTTTGTTTTTCGCAATGATGCTTTGCATAAAGCGGACCGCCTTGTCAGCGCCTCCGCCCTTGCCAGCCATCACGACAAACTGGACTGGCTTTTTGGGTTCCCAGGCACTTTGCGCGGCCTGCGGAAGCCCGATTGCAGCAACTCCCAGGCCCATGGCGATTCCCAGGCCAAAGAGTTGTTGTTTTGTTTTAATCATTATCTTCCTCCCTTGGTGGTGGGCGATTTGGCGCCCGGCAATACGTTAGAACGTAAAGTGCTTAATTGTCATTCCCAATTCCCGTAAGCGGCAACCGGGTAAGGGGCGTGATTGTTTTTGGTCGTTTTTGGCCCCCAATGGTATCTGGTCTAATGTATACCAATAAAAATTGAATGGCAATCTCGTTCGCGGCCGCCTCTCGCTGGTTCCAATTTTCCGCAAAAATCCTTTGGCTTGCCTCACATCTGTTGTTCAATCTGTCCACGACGCTGCTCGACAGGGGAAATCCGCTGGTATATGGTATCTGGCATACCATGAACGGCCAATCTCTGAACTTGCGGGATGATTGAAAACCGGGAATGGGTCGCTGTATTCATGTGAGATGATCACAAGATATCATTCAATGACAGCGATGTGCCCGAGGTGAGGAAGATGCTGGCATGAACCTTCACGAGTATCAGGCGAAGGACCTTCTTTCCAGGTATGGAGTGCCTTTGCCTGCCGGTGACGTCGCACAATCTCCGTCGGCCGCCGAAGGTGTAGCCCGCCGGCTTCCGGGAGATCGCTATGTTGTGAAGGCACAGGTGCATGCCGGTGGGCGCGGGCGCGCTGGCGGCATCAAGATCGTCGACTCCGTTACTGGTGTCAGGCAGGCAGCCGATGAATTGCTTGGACAGACGCTTGTAACCGATCAGACCGGCCCGGAGGGACGTTCAGTGCAGGCTGTCTATGTTGAGGAAGCGGTCAGTTCCGAGCGGGATATTTACCTGGCTATACTCGTCGACAGACAAACGGGACGGGTCGCACTGATTGGGGCTCAACAGGGTGGCGAGGATATAGAAGAACGTGCCGCTGCCGATGCGTCGATCGTAAAAACGCTGCTTCTTAAACCAGATGGCATTCCGGTAGAGGGTTCGTTCAAGGCGTTTGCCAGAAAACTCGACCTGACCGGACCGCTCATCGCCAAGGGCGTCTCATTGTTCGAGAAGCTGGTGAATGCGTTTATTGAGAGTGACGCAAGCCTGATCGAGATTAATCCTTTGGCGGTAACGGCTGATAACGACCTGGTTGCGCTCGATGTGAAAATGGTACTCGACGACAATGCCTTGTTCCGTCATCCCGACTTCAAAAATTTGCACGACAGAGATGAGCTTGATCCGGTGGAGCTGCAGGCTCAGGAAAACGAAATCAACTATGTGCGTATGGATGGCGATATTGGCGTTGTTGTGAACGGCGCCGGACTTGCCCTGGCCACGCACGATATGCTGAGCGACGCGGGCGGCACTCCAGCTAATTTCATGGATATCCGGACAACGGCGACAAGCCTCGATATTGCCGGTGGGTTTGACCTCCTGATGTCAAATCCAAACGTCAAGGCGGTTCTCATCAATGTGCATGGTGGCGGAATGCAGCGGTGCGACACGATTGCGGAAGGTGTGGGCGTTTCAATGAAGCGGAATGATCGGACCGTTCCTATCGTTGTGCGCTTCGCGGGAAACAACGCAGCCTACGGCCACACCCTGCTGCGCAACTACGGCATTTCATACGTTGAAGCCCAGGACATGGGCGACGCAATCGAACGCGTAATGGCCCTCGTGCGGACGGAGGCAGCGTGATGGCGATCCTTGTTGGGCCAGAAACGGCGGTGATTTGCCAGGGTATGACGGGACGGGCGGCCTCCTATCATATTGAACGTGCCATGGCCTACGGGACCCGCGTGGTTGGCGGCGTGCGTCCTGGAAAGGGCGGTACGCACCATCTCGACGTGCCGATTTTTGACAGCGTGCGCGATGCGGTTTCCGAAACCAGCGCCAGCGCATCGATTATTTTCGTCCCTCCGTCAAATGCCGCTGACGCCATGATCGAAGCCATCGAAGCAGAAGTGCCGGTGGTTGTGTGCGTGACCGAACGCGTACCGGTGCTGGACATGGTTCGCGTCAAAGATGCCTTGGAGGGATCAAAGACAAGCCTGATTGGACCCAACTCACAAGGCGTACTGACGCCAAAAGCGTGCAAACTTGGCGTAATGGCGACAGCACATGAACGGCCCGGGTCGATTGGAATTGTGTCGCGGTCAGCAACATTGACCAGTGAGATTGTCGCCCAGACGAGTGCTGCGGGGCTCGGTCAGTCAACGACCGTTGGCATCGGCGGCGATCCTGTACACGGTATTGGGTTTGTGGAATGCATTGAACTCTTTATGGATGATCCCGAAACGCACGGAATCATTCTCATCGGTGAAATCGGAGGAGCAGAAGAAGAAATGGCGGCTGATTATTTGAAGTCCGCAAAATCGGCCAAGCCAGTTGTGGCCCTGGTCGCGGGGCGCCACGCGCCGCCGGAGCGGCGCATGGGGCATGCGGGCACTCTTACGCTTTTTGGCCGTGCTGATGCCAATCAGAAAATAAAGGCGCTGCGTGCTGCCGGCGTCCAGATTGCGCCGAATCCGCACCAGGTGGCGGAGACGATGCGCCAGTCAATGAATAATCTAGGCACATGAACGATATGTCGAACGGCGGCGAAGACCGTCGAATTCATCCCGGGTCGGGTCGCCGCAAGGCACCGGTCTTTCCCAAAGGACGCTTGCTCAGAGATCCTGAGCGCGAAGCGGTGGCCAAGCTGCTGGGCGACCGGCCGCGCCAGCGTGATCTGCTGATCGAGTATCTGCATCTCATTCAGGACGCGGAAGGCTGCCTGCCGTCGGGGCATCTCCAGGCGCTCGGTGAGGAGCTTCGTATTCCCATGGCGGAAGTCTATGAAGTGGCATCCTTCTACGCTCACTTTGACATCGTGCGGGATGGGGAGGAACGCCCGGCATCCGTGACAGTGCGGGTGTGCGACTCCCTGAGCTGCATGATGGCTGGCGCCGAACAGGTGATTGCTGAACTGGAAAAGGCCGCACCGGACGGCGTGCGTATCCTGCGCGCGCCTTGTATGGGACGGTGCGATACCGCCCCCGTTTGCGAGGCGGGCCACAAGCATCTCGATCGCGTCAGTGCCGACGATGTTTTGAAGACGGTCGCAGAGGGGCATCTACATCCCGACGTCCCGTCATATACGAACTTCAAGTCTTATGAGAAAGAAGGTGGCTACAGCGTTCTAAAACAATGCTTTTCCGGCGAGAAGAGTGTTGAAAATGTCATTGATCTCCTATCCGACTCTGGTCTACGAGGCTTGGGCGGTGCGGGTTTTCCAACAGGGCGCAAATGGGGGTTCGTGCGTGCAGAAGCCAAGCCGCGGCTGATGGCCGTCAATGCGGATGAAGGCGAGCCTGGCACGTTCAAGGACCGCTATTATCTCGAAACAAATCCGCACGCTTTCCTCGAAGGCATGCTGATCGGTGCCTGGGCAGTCGAGGCAGATGCCGTTTACATTTATTTGCGTGATGAATACCCGGCAGCACGTGAAATTCTGCTGAAAGAGATTGCCGCCGTCGAGATCGCCGGGCTGGCAGATTACACCAAGATTTATCTCCGCCGTGGTGCGGGTGCTTATATCTGCGGGGAAGAGTCGGCGATGATCGAGTCCATAGAGGGCAAGCGCGGCCTGCCACGCCACCGGCCGCCTTATGTGGCGCAGGTCGGCATCTTCGATCGACCCACGCTGGTCAACAATGTCGAGACGCTCTACTGGATTCCGGATATTATCAAGAACGGCGCGGAGTGGTTTGCTTCACAAGGAAAAAACGGTGCGCAAGGACTGCGCAGCTATTCGGTTTCCGGCCGGGTCAAGGAACCTGGCGTCAAGCTCGTGGCAGCCGGCACAACGGCACGAGAGCTGGTTGAAGACCATTGTGGCGGAATGCTCGACGGGCACAGCTTCAAGGGCTACCTGCCGGGCGGTGCTTCTGGCGGCATCCTGCCTGAATCCATGGCCGACATTCCGCTCGATTTCGGCAAGCTGGAAGAGCATGGCTGTTTTGTGGGTTCCCATGCTGTCGTCATCCTGTCGGACAAGGATGACATGAAGGATGTGGCGTTGAACCTGATGAAGTTCTTTGAAGATGAAAGCTGCGGTCAATGCACACCCTGCCGCAACGGGACGGAAAAAGCGGTCAAGTTGATGTCGGACGGTGTATGGGACCCTGAGATGCTGGAGGACTTATCCTGCGTCATGGCCGATGCCTCCATCTGCGGGCTTGGTCAGGCTGCTCCAAATCCGCTGCGCAGCGTAGTGAAATTCTTTCCAGAGGATCTGAAATGAGTGAGCGGATCAAGTTCGAACTCGACGGCAAACAGGTTGAGGCGGAGCCGGAGGAAACCATCTGGCAGGTGGCAAAACGCGAGGGCACGCGCATACCACATCTGTGCTACCTCGATGCTCCCGGCTACCGGCCCGACGGCAATTGCCGCGCCTGCATGGTCGAGATTGAAGGTGAGCGCGTGCTCGCCGCCTCCTGTATTCGCACGCCTTCCGAAGGCATGAAGGTCAACACCGCCACGGAACGCGCCAAACAAGCGCGCGAGATGGTTTTCGAACTGCTGATTTCAGACCAGCCGAAGCGTGAGGACGCGCACGATCCGAACTCAAAGTTCTGGACGTGGGTTGATGACATGGGTGTGAAGCCCGTGAGCCGTTTTCCTGAACGTGGCCAACCAAGCTCAGACGTCACGCATACCGCCATCTCGGTCAATCTCGACGCCTGCATTCATTGCAACCTGTGCGTTCGCGCCTGCCGCGAGGTTCAGGTGAATGACGTCATCGGCATGGCCTATCGCGGCCATGGTTCCAAGATCGTATTCGATTTTGATGACGGTATGGGCGGTTCCACATGTGTCGCGTGCGGCGAATGTGTGCAGGCGTGCCCGACCGGTGCGCTGATGGAAGCAAATCTGCTTGATGAGACGGGCGTGCGCACGGAATTCGAGGACCGTTCGGTCGAAACACTGTGTCCCTATTGCGGAGTGGGCTGTCAGACGACAGTGCATGTCAAAGACGATAAGATTCTCTATGTCGACGGGCGTGACGGACCGGCAAATAACAACCGGCTATGCGTCAAGGGACGATTTGGTTTCGACTACATCTACCACCCCGATCGGCTGACGAAACCTCTCATACGGCGTGACGACTCACCCAAAAACCCAAAGATGAACCTGCGCGATGAAGACGTCCTGACCGTCTTCCGCGAGGCAACGTGGGAAGAAGCGCTTGAAAAGGCCGCTGGAGGTCTGAAGCAGGTGTTTGAGGCAAACGGGCCCTCGGCGATGGCGGGCTTTGGTTCGGCGAAATGTTCCAATGAAGAAGCGTATCTGTTCCAGAAGCTGATCCGGCAGGGCTTCGCCACAAACAATGTCGACCACTGTACGCGGTTATGCCACGCCTCGTCTGTTGCCGCCCTCATGGAGGGGGTTAATTCAGGCGCGGTGACAGCGCCTTTCACCTCGGCAAAGGATTCAGACTGCATCATCGTCATCGGCGCCCGGCCGGCGGAAAATCATCCCGTTGCGGCGACATTCCTCAAGAATGCAGCCAAGCAGGGCAAAGAGCTGATTGTTATTGATCCGCGGGGCCAGAAGATGGGCCTCGGGCGTCATGCGACACACGTGTTGCAGTTCAAGCCCGGCACCGATGTGGCACTGCTCAACGGCATGCTGCACACGATCATCGAGGAGGAGTTGTATGACCTCCAATATGTTCAGGCGAACACGGAAGGCTTTGACGCGCTGAAGGAAAACATCAAGAAGTTTCCGCCTGAGGAAATGGAAGATGTATGCGGCATACCCTCTGAGACCATCAAGCAGGTGGCGCGCCTCTATGCCACGTCGAACCGTTCCCTCATATTTTGGGGTATGGGAATCTCGCAGCATATTCACGGGACTGACAATTCACGCTGCCTGATTGCTCTGGCGCTGATAACGGGGCAGGTGGGACGCCCGGGTACCGGGCTGCACCCGTTGCGAGGGCAGAACAATGTGCAAGGCGCATCCGACGCGGGGCTCATTCCTCTCGTCTACCCCGATTACAAGTCGGTTGAAGACCCGGAGATCCGAGATCAGTATCAGGAGTTCTGGGGTGCTGAGCTTGATCCCAAGCGCGGTCTGACCGTCGTCGAAATCGTCAATGCGATCCTCGAGGATGAAATCAAGGCCATGTACATCCTGGGCGAAAACCCGGCCATGTCCGATCCCGATCAGGCTCATGCGCGTGAGGCGCTGGCAAAGCTCGAGCACCTGGTGGTTCAGGACATTTTCCTCACCGAAACCGCATGGCACGCCGATGTCGTTCTTCCCGCGTCGGCTCATGCTGAGAAGTGGGGGACGTTCACAAACACCAATCGCGAGGTGCAGATGTGCCGTCCGGTGATCGATCCGCCGGGCGAAGTGCGTCAGGACTGGATGCTGGTGCAGGAAATCGCAAACCGTGTCGGGCTCGACTGGCGTTACTCCCATCCCAGCGATGTGTTCGCGGAAATGGCGCAGGTGATGCCGTCTTTGAACAACATCACATGGGAACGGCTCGACCGTGAGGACGCAGTGACCTATCCATGCGATGCACCTGACAAACCCGGCAACGAGATCATTTTCTCGCAAGGTTTCCCAACTGCAAGCGGCCGGGCGAAAATCGTGCCCGCCGATATCGTTCCGCCCGACGAGCTGCCGGACGACGCCTATCCCATGGTTCTGTCAACGGGCCGTATGCTTGAGCATTGGCACACGGGCGCCATGACGCGCCGCGCCGACCGCCTTGACAGCCTTGAACCGGAAGCTGTTGCGGGACTGAACAAGCACGATATCAGGAAGCTCGGCATCGAGCCCGGCAGCTACGTCACCGTGACAACGCGGCGTGGAGAGATAACGCTGAAGGTGCGCCAGGACCGGGACATTCCCGAAGGGATGGTCTTCATTCCGTTCTGCTTTGCCGAAGCGGCAGCGAACCTGCTCACCAACCCGCAGCTTGATCCTTACGGGAAAATCCCCGAGTTCAAATTCTGCGCCGCCCGGGTGGAACCGGCCACCGCAGCCATGGAGGCTGCCGAGTAGGGTTTGCGCTCAGCGCGAATCTCCGTGAGGTCCGTCAACAGCCGGCATCTGAAACCGCGTGCCTTGAGATGGTGACGGCGCAGATATCTTGCGTTGAACACATTTCGGTTCTCCTCCGCTCCTAATGTGGCACCAAAATCCTATAGTTTCAGTGCAAAATCTATTGTGCTCTGCACAATTCGCATGGCTGCTATGCACCAAAAACCCCTGTTTTTTGCCATTTTTTCATAGGATGCTCTTGTGCAACGCAAAAAGAATGTTATGTAAGTGGTACTTTGTATACCAAAGAACCCGAGGAGCGCAGGAGCCATGACCGAAGCAAAAACATTCGAGAGCACGTACACGCGTTATCCATTCGCGCCGCTCGTGGAGCTGGGTTTGGCAGCCGCAGGGTGGCTGAAGCGAACCTTCGGTGGAAATGGTGAAGCGGCAAACGGTTCCCATCACACCGGTTCCAAGCCGGGAGCTCTGGGGCAGGCCGCATAGCAACAGTTTATACTTTGTCAGTTTTGAGCGCAGGCTTCCTCCCTTTGCATGCGCTTATTAGGCCGGACCTCGGGCAAGGGGTCCGGCCACTTTTCTCCAAAAAACCAAATATCTGGACAGGCCTATCCGCTGACGCGCATGGTTGCCACTTGGTTTGATTCCGGCGAACCGGGATCTCGAACCTGGGGCACCAGATGTACTACCTGTTCTTTGCTGGCGTCGTGATGCTTGGCATCATATTGGGCCTGTTCTGGCTGAAAGATATCCTGCAGAGTCCGCGACTTGCGCGCATCGTTTATTCCGAGCTGGTAGCGCGGCTTGCCCTTGCCGCAGCCGCCTTTTCAATTCTCGGATTGTTGATGATTCTGGGTGATGTATTGGGGAAATGATGTGCCGCGGTCGGACCGTCCAATGGCGCTCAACAGGCGTTCATGAAGGCCCTGCGGGAGAACATCGTCATCAGAATGATCTGGATGTCGAACCATGTTGACCAATGGTCAATATAGTACAGATCGTGCTCCACGCGCCCGCGCATCTTAGCTTCCGTATCCGTCTCGCCACGATAGCCATTGACCTGGGCCCAGCCGGTAATGCCGGGCTTCACATTATGCCTCCGGGCATAGAGCGCGATGCGGTCCTGGAATTCGTGATTATGCGTTAGCGCATGCGGTCGCGGCCCGACGATCGACATTTCACCTTTGAGTACATTCACCAGTTGCGGAAGCTCATCGATATTCCAGCGCCGCAGGAACCGGCCGATCCTCGTGATCCGTGGATCATTTCTGGTCGCCTGGCGAAAATCTGCACCATCTTCGCTCACTGTCATGGTGCGGAACTTGAGGATGCGAAATGGTTCCTGATTGAAACCGTGCCGATGTTGAAGAAATAACACGGGCCCACGGCTGGTGAGTTTGATCAGAAGCGCAACAAGCAGAAGCGCTGGCGCTAGAATAACAAGCGCAACTGACGCCAGCGCGATATCCATGACGCGCTTGGTGAAAGTCTCGGCAATATTGAAAGGCGCCCGTACGAGGTTGAGACCGGCTGTAGGGCCAATCCGGGATATGCCGGTGTCGAAGGTGCGGCTGAGAATCTGTTCTGTTCCAAGCAGGGTCGCAGCCGGGACTTTCAGAAACGCCTCGCGGCAGGCCGTGATTGTCTTGGTGTCCGACCAGGGAAGCAGAAGCACAATATTGTCAGCTTTGAGCAACCGTGCCTTTTCGGTCGCATCTTTCAGAACTGCGTTGAGGCGGCTGGCGAATTTTGCCCCGTCTTCGCCTTTGACCTTCTCCGGCAGGACCTCGACATTTGCGATCTGCAAACCATATTCGCCCGGCGCAATCTGGTCGTGAAATTCCTTGATTCTGGTTTCAGTTCCAAGCAGAAAAAGCCGCTTCGAAGCAAGCCATCCCTGACGGAACCCATTGCGCACGCACGCCACGGTTGCGACACGCAGAAGCGACAGGCCTGTGAGGCCGGACAGGTACAAAAGAATGACGGCGCCGCGTGAATAGATGTCGCCCAGTTTTGCCACAAACCCAATAACCAGTACGCAGAACAGTGCAAAATTCCAGATGGTGAAAATCCCTTTTAGGGCCATCGGGTCTGCAAAGAATTCCGATATGTCATACTGCTTTTGCAGGCTGCGTGGAGCGACGTAGAAAAATGCCGCAAGCAGCCCGAGGCGGACATAGTTCTGCACAATGCCGACGCTGTCATAGACATAGTAGTGATAAAGAATGCCGGCAGCGGCGGAGAGAACCACAATGAGAAGGGCGTCAAGAGTTGCCGCAAGTGGCGCAAATCCGTCGCCAACTACAAAGGCGCGTTTGCTCCGCAGCTCCAGCCTTTTTTGGAATACCTGTGTCGTTTCCGACATGTGCCGCCGACCTCGTTTCTCGCACGCTTCAGTCCGTGCGAGGGATTCCGCATTTATCGCCTCCATAATGATGGGTTGATGAGTGCACTCAATTCCTGTTTGCGATTCACCTTAATAATCAGCCTGTTAAGGTAAATCGGCTAGCGCGCCCTCACAGGCGCTGCAGCTGTTGGTTCTCGAGACGAGACACGTCGCGCTTCGCCTGCTCACACGACCAGCTTGTGAGACTGGTATGGCGCTTGCACCTCACTCATCGGAATTGTCGCAATTCGGGACAGTGCGTCTGTTGGAACGATGAACAGCGCGTTGCGCGAGTGGCCGTACGCAAAGTGCGCAGTCAGGGAGTCCAAAAAAATGAAATCTGCATTGGTATGCGGAGCGGGCGGCTTTATCGGCTCGCATCTGGTAAAGCGACTGAAGCGCGAGGGTTTTTGGGTCCGTGGCGTTGATCTCAAATTCCCCGAGTTTGGTGAAACGGAAGCTGATGATTTCGTAGTCGCCGACCTTCGTGAACCGCAAAACTGCCGCGAGATCGTCGATCGCCGGTTTGACGAGGTCTATCAGCTGGCCGCCGACATGGGCGGGGCCGGATACGTTTTTACCGGCGAGCATGACGCTGCCATCCTGCACAACTCGGCAATGATCAATCTCAACATCCTTGAGGCCTGCAAGAACCGTAACGTGAAACGCATCTTCTATTCGTCGTCCGCCTGTATGTATCCGGAACGCAATCAGCTCGATGCCAACGAACCGGTTACCCGTGAGGACAGCGCTTATCCAGCAAATCCGGACAGCGAGTATGGTTGGGAGAAGCTTTTCAGCGAACGTCTTTATCTGGCCTATCGGCGCAATTACGGCATGGAGACGCGCGTGGCCCGCTATCACAATATTTTCGGCCCAGAAGGAACCTGGATCGGCGGTAAGGAAAAGGCGCCTGCAGCGCTGTGCCGCAAAATCGCAGAGGTGCCGGATGGCGGCGAGATTGAAATCTGGGGCGATGGCGCGCAAACGCGTTCGTTCCTGTACATCGATGAGTGCCTGGAAGGCACGACCCGCCTGCTGCGTTCTGATGCGCTTGAGCCCCTGAATATCGGGTCCGAAGAAATGGTGACAATTAACCAACTGGCGGGTCTCATTATGGAAGTCGCGGGCAAGGATGTTGACATCAAGCACATCCCCGGACCGCTTGGCGTGCGAGGTCGCAATTCCCACAATGAGTTGATCGGCAAACGCTTGGGGTGGAAGCCGTCGGAACCGCTGATTGAGGGTCTGCGTAAAACCTATCCCTGGATCGAGCGCCAGCTCCAACACCTGCGAGGCAGCAACACAGTGAGCGTAGCGGCGGAATAAACGCACATTGCGTTGTGATGAGACGGCCCTCCCAGGAGGGCCGCTTTTTTTTGGGGTAGGGAAGCGCCAGCTAATTGTTGGCGAATTTGGCAGGAAAGAGTGTCTCGATCAGACTGAGAAGGACGAAGCGTGGGGCATAGTAGCAATAGCGCCGCCACAACCGTTTCGGCTCTGATGTCAGCCGGTGCAGCCACTCGAGACCATAGTTGCGCATCCATGCCGGCGCCCGGTGGACACGGTCGGTATGAAAGTCGAACGCCGCACCAACGCCGACCAGCACAACATCCTTCATGCGACCGACATGTTGGTTCATCCAGATTTCCTGTTTGGGACAACCCAGTCCAATCCACATGATGTCGGTATTGGCCGCTTCGACGCGGTCTACCATCTGGGCTGTTTCTTCTTCGCTCAATGGCCTGAATGGCGGGCATTCCGTACCGGCAACCTGCAGGCCCGGATAACGCTCTTTGAGCGTCTCGGCGAGAGACTCCGCAACGCCTTCCGCGCCACCATAAAAAAAGTGTCGCCACCCTTCGGATTGCGACCGTTCACAGGCAGCAAGAAGAAGATCGGGTCCGCACACGCGTCTGATACGCCTGTTTCCCCGCAACCTGCCGACCCAGGAGAGGGGCGTGCCGTCTGGCACGATCAGGTCAGCCTCGAGCAGTGCTGCCCTGTGCTGGTCGTTGGCGCTTGCGCTGGTGACATTGAAGACATCGGTAGCGCAGATGTAACGGCTCGTGCCGTCCCTGATCCAATCGCGGAGCGTGTCCAGCACGAGCGGCATGTCGACGGCCCCAACTGGAACGCCGAGAATGTTGATCGTTTCGAGTGTCTTATTTTTGGACAAGAAAACCGCCTTCCGCATGTGGGTAATTTCCCACGCAAAGTTCTGGCCTAAATTGTCGCAAAGTCGATTCAAGATTAGGGGAAACGTATCTTAGGGTTAATTGCGGTTACCTGCTTCTCACTGCAGAAAAAACTGCCATGATGAGACGATCCTGCAGTTGCGGGTATCTAAAGCGGCAAATGTAAAAGCGGTGAGAGTGCGAGGCTCATGTCCAGAATTTTTCCGATCGTTCTATCCGGTGGCTCGGGAACCCGGCTTTGGCCGCTCTCTCGCGCAAAGTATCCCAAACAGTTCATTCGTTTCTCCGACCGACAGGATCTGAGCTTTCTCCAGGCTGCGAGCCTGCGCCTGCCAACCGGCGTTGAATTCGAAAAACCGACCTTCCTTTGTAACGAGGATCACCGGTTCCTGGTGCGTGAGCAACTCGAAGAGATTGGCGTTAGTCCGCGCGAAATCATTCTGGAACCTGTTGCGCGAAATACCGCGCCCGCGATCACAGTCGCCGCACTTTCCGCAGTCGAAGAAGACCCAGAGGCGGTTCTGGTTGTGATGCCTTCAGATCATGTTATCGAAAACCCTGAACGTTTCGCCTCTGTTGTCCGCTCTGCCGCCAAGGTTGCCGCTCAAGGAAATTTTGTGCTGTTCGGAATCAATGCCGATAGCCCGCAGACCGGATACGGCTATATCCGCCAAGGTGAAACGCTGAACGGAACCATGCCGACGGCCTTCAGGGTCGATGCCTTCTTTGAGAAGCCGGACAAGGAAACCGCGCAACGCTATCTCGATCAGGGCGGCTATTACTGGAACAGCGGTATCTTTGTCCTTCCTGCCGCCAGGTTTCTCGACGAGGTCGGCCGTCTTGAGCCGGAGATGCTGGCGGCGTGCAGATCCGCATTCACAGCAGCGCGGAACGATCTCGATTTTCTGCGTCTCGACAAAAGATTTTTCGCGGACAGTCCGTCTGTTTCAGTCGACTTCGCGGTAATGGAGAAGACCGATGCGGCTGCTGTATTGCCCCTCGATGCAGGGTGGAGCGACGTCGGATCCTGGTCATCGCTGTGGGATCTGGCCGATCGTGATGAGAATGGCAATGCCGTGGTCGGGGGCGCATTCCTTGAGGACACGCGCAATTGCTACATTCATTCCAACCGCTCCGTCGTTTCCGCGGTTGGTGTTGAAAACCTGATCATTGTTGACACCCCGGATGCCATTCTTGTCAGCGACTCCAGTCGCTCACAGGACGTTCCCAAGATTGTCGAAAAGATCGCCAGGAGCAACCGCAGCGAACATGAGCAGCATGTACGCGAGTATCGCCCGTGGGGATATTTTGAAACTCTCAATTCGGGTCCGCGGTTCCAGGTGAAACTGCTGCACGTCAAACCAAAGGCGAAACTCTCACTGCAGATGCACCACCATCGCTCCGAGCATTGGGTTGTCGTGAAGGGTACGGCCCTTGTTGTCAGGGGCGAGGAACGCAAACTCGTGTGCGAGAATGAGTCATTCTATATCTCGGCAACTGACTGGCATCGCTTGGAAAACCCGGGGAAAGTGCCGGTGGAAATTATCGAAGTTCAAATTGGCACATATTTGGGTGAAGACGACATCGTGCGCAGCGAGGACGTCTATAACCGCGCCGCCGAGTAGGCTTTGCCGCACGGGAATTGGTGAATTTCCTCAATTGACGACAATACGCGCAGATATTTGATGGGAACATAAGCATTACTTAGGCTTTTTCCTGAAAAACTGTACTCGGGGCGGTCCGTCCCGGGGAGATGGCGCGGATCTTGCGTACCTGGATGAGCAAAACCGCAGTTTTGCAAGGTAATGCGTAGGGATATGGAAGAAAATCTGCAACTCAGGGACGTGCTGTTGACGCTGCAGCGATGGCGGCGGCTTATCGCCGGTGTCTTTGCTGCAGGTATCGCCGCAGCCGTGTTGTTCATCCTGCTGGTGACGCCGAAATTCACCGCAGAGGCGACGCTCAAATACAATCCGAACCGGTTCGAAATTAACTCCCAGAAGTCGACGATCGGGCCTGACCTTCTGGACCGGCTGATCTCGGGTGAGCTTGCGACGATAGAGTCACCTGCTGTGCTTCTGGACGTCATGAAATCCGAAAAGCTGTCCCAGGACCCGGAGTTGAACCGTACGGGACTCCTTGGTTCCCTGGCCGATCTGGTGGGCGCGGTATTTGGCGGGGGTCAGCAGAACGCCGACCGTCAGATGCTGCTGCTTGAACGTTTCTCCAAGAAAATCACCGTTAGACATCCCGATCGCACAAATCTGATTTCGGTTGCATATGAGTCGGAGGATGCTGAGAAATCAGCCCGCATCACGAATGCAATCGTGAATATATTTCTTTCCCAACATCTCGAGAGTCGGTCCAATTCGACGCCGCTTGCGGCGAAGTGGCTTGATGAGCGAACCGAAAGTCTGCGGAAACGCTGGCGTGAATCGGAGGATCGTGCGGACAGATTTAAAAACGAACACAAGCTCAGCTATGTCAGCGGTGAGAAGTTGCGCGAGCAAACTGTAGACCGGCTCAATGAGCAGATGGTTCTTGCCGGTACAAAAACAGATGCCGCCCGTGCGCAAGTCGAACAGGTGCGCGAACTTATCAAGGCGCGCGACTATGGACGGTTGGCCAGCATTGCCCGTTCTGAAGTCCTGACCCGGTTGCGCGACCGTCTTGCAGCGGCCTCCCAGCGCGAAGCGTCGCTGAATTCAACTCTGCTGCCCAATCACCCGCAATTGAAGCAGGTGCGGGCCGAGGTTGCGACCCTTCACAGGCACATTGATAACGAAGGCCGGCGTGTGCTCGACAATCTTGAAGTCGAATTTCGTTCCGCTCGCGATCGCCAGGAACTGATCCGGAAGAACTTCGACAAGACGATTGGCAACATTCAGGACAAGGGTTCCGATCTGGTCAAACTGCGTGAACTGGAACGAAAGGCTGTTTCCGACAGGGCGATCTACGAGGCCTTTCTCAATCGTTCCAACGAAACTCTTGAACAGTCGACCGGCGAGTTTGCGAACTTTCACCTGATCCAGTCGGCCCAGGTTCCCATAAAGCCAAGTTTTCCATCGAAGAACAGAGTCCTGTTGCTTGCGGCTGTCGGATCGCTTGCGGCGGGTATCGGGCTGGCTTTTGTCTTGCAGTTGAGCCGCGGCACCTTTCGGACCCGCCGGGAGGTCAGCAAATTCCTCAATCTTCCTGTTGTTGCAACGCTTCCCCAGTTTTCTGCCAGCGATCCTGAATACGCGCGCACGCGGAAAAATCCCGAACGCGCTGTCATGCACGCTCCCGATAGTCCGTTTGCACAAGGTGTAGCGTCGCTTGAACTGGGATTGGGGCTCACCGATCCGGATTGCCCGATCCAGGTGCTGGCTATCGCATCGGCTGCAGAGCAGGAGGGCAAGACCATGGTCGCGGCCAGTCTTGCACAGGACGCTGCCGCGGAAGGGCTCGAGGTTCTTCTGATCGATGGGAACTGGCGCCAGCCGGGATTGCGCCGGATATTCGAGGCAACAGCCTTCAGTCACAACGGAACTTCTGAGGATGATAGTTCGCCGGTGTTTCAGGATTCGGTATCGGGCCTCGATCTGTTGCCCGCCATGGCCGGAACCGGAGGCGGCGCCGGATTTGCCGGTTCCAACGAATTCACTGAGCTGCTGGCGTCGGCAAGAGACCACTATGATTTGGTGATTATTGACACGGGGGCAGTGACGGTGAACCCGGACGCGTGCGTATTGGCCGGGCGGGCAGACGCAACTCTGCTTGTCGTTCGTTGGGACAAGACGCGGCAAGAGGTCGTGCGTGAGGCTTTGACGGCACTTCAAAACTGGAATTCCCGTTTGGTCGGGGTCGTGTTGAACGGAGCCGATTTCCGGAGCATGGCACTGGATGGCGAGGATGTGTCCTTCGGCGTTGTCGAGCGAGCACTTGATGTGGGCCTTGAGGAATCACGCAAGGGTGACAGCCGCCTGGAAGGCCGGGTCAATGCGGTTTGGGGGCAAAGGGGCGAGACTTCCAACATTACCCCTTTACGCAACTACTCCGCGGGAGGCTGATCTTGAGGCATGTCCTGCCAACCAATTCAGGCAGCGTTTGATCCCTCTACACCTAACAGGCGTAACAAATGGCCACGAACATAATTGAAAGCCATACCCGCGGGGTGTTTCGCCGGTGGCGGGAACTGGCGCGCCGTTTCTCCCACATCAACTGGGCGTTGGCGGATCAGGCCATCGTTAGCGGTACCAATTTCGCCACCACCGTCATGATTGCGCGGTTCCTCGGCATTGAGGAATTCGGTCGTTTTGTACTTGCCTGGCTTGCAGTCTTTTTCGCGCAGAACCTTCAGATTGCGCTGATCATCGATCCGATGATGACGATCGGTGCCAAGCAGGCGCCTGCCGAGCGGCCCGCCTATTCGGGTGCTGTTCTCATTCAACAGGTTTTGCTGGCGGTTGTGTCATCTGTTGCAGCATTCCTCTTCCTCAAGGCCAGTGGCCGGTTTTTTCCGGACTGGAACCTCGCGCCGATTGCACTTCCGGTCGCCTTGCTTGTGCTTGCCGCGCAGGCCGCCGACTTTCTGCGCCGATATTTCTTTACGTTCTCCCGTCCGCATTTGAGCTTTCTGGTGGACTGCGTCCGTTACGGCGGTCAGCTCCTCATGCTTGCGGTCCTGTTTGTCTTTGCCGCAGACAATGCCACAACCGGTAACGCAGTCTATGCAATGGCTACAGCGGCGTTACTGGGGGCACTTGTCGGTGCGCCATGGGTGCGCGGACTTTCCTTTGTCCGCGGGACAGTAATCTCGGTAACACAACGCCACTGGCGTTTTGCCCGCTGGCTGGCGCCGAGCGTCTTATCCATTTGGGCGCGGGAGAACCTTATTTACACGGTTGTCGGCGCGAAACTCGGCCTTGCCGACGTTGGAATTCTGCGCGCCGCGCAGCAGCTCGTGACGATGGTCAACGTGCCGCTGCATGGGTTCGCGAATGTGGTGCCAATGCGTGCTGGAGCCGCGTATGCAAAACAGGGATACGCGGGTCTTGTCGATTTCATCGAGTTCTTCGTACTGCGATACATGGCAGTGATTTTTGCCGTCCTTGCGATCATTGCTCTTGCCGGGGAACCCTTGCTCGTTTTTGTCTACGGTCAGGAATATGCCGGTAACGGTTATCTCGTCTCGGCTTTTTCGCTGGTGATGGCGATTGTACTTGTCCGGACCATTGTCGCGATCATGATGCGGGCCATGGAGGCGACCGTCTACGAGTTCTACGCGTCTGCTGCCAGCATAGCGTTGATGGCGTTCACGATCATCCCACTTGTCCAGTATTTCGGAATGTCAGGCGCGATGGTTGCGGCTGCGCTGTATGAATGTGCCGGTCTGGCAGCAATAGCGTTGGGGCTCGGGAAGCTGAGGACGCGCGCATGAACCTGTCTGTTTTGCGCGCCCGGGTCGTTCTTCTCCTTGTCGCCGCCTATGTCATCCTGAATCAGGGTTTCATGCTTGTGAGGTTCCCGCCGGGCAGTGGCTCGGGTGTACCCACAGCAGAGTTGCTGGTACTCGCATTTATTCTTTTCTTTGTATTCGATTTGCGCCGTCTCATAGGTTTTGCGCTGGTGGCGCCTCTTTTTCCGCTGGTCGTGTGGTGGGTGCTCGGAACCGTTCAGGCACTGCGTGGGCTGGAGCAACACGGCATATGGGCGCTGCGTGACGCCTCGCATCTCACTGATTCATTCTTCATCTGGATCGGGTTCGTCATTGCTGCGAGTCCCGACTTTTTCGCGCGTTTTTCCGGCTGGCTACGAACGGTCCTGAATATCGGTGTGCTGTACGGACTGCTGTTCCCCTTCAGGGAGACGCTTGCGGCATATTCGCCGAAAATTTCCGCTCCAGCCGGATACTCCGCACCCATCTTTTTCAACTATATCTCGTCAAGCCTGATACCGCTGACCGGAGCAATGGCGTGGCTCATCGACCGGGTTCGTTTTCTTGCTCTGCCGGCCGTGGCGCTGGCAGGTATGCTCATCGTCTACAATGTCGTGATGTTCCAGGCGCGGACCACCTATCTTCAGGTGATCGTGTTGTTGATGATGCTCGTGATTTTGCGGCCAAGGGATGCGGCGCGCATGTCGTTCAGCATGCTGATTGGCGTCGCCATGCTCGCTCTGCTGCTCGCAAGCGGCCTGGAGATCTCAGGCCGGCTTGGCGAAAAATTCTCACTCGATTTTCTGCTGGAACATTTTTTCTCGATTTGGGGCGAACAGGGCTCTGGCATGGTCGCCAGTGCGGCCGACGGCGTCTGGCTGCGGTTCCGCTGGTGGGGAAAAATCTGGAATGACCTGACCTCCAATACCGGGAGTTTCCTGTTTGGCCTTGGGTATGGAATTCCGCTCACCGACTTCCGCACACCCGAGAATGCTATCGTTCGCGAACCTCACAATTCATTCATTTCGTTGTTTGCACGTCAGGGCCTGATCGGTTTTCTCGCGTTTATATGGGTGCAACTGGCGCTTGTGCGCTCCTGGTTCAGCGTTTACCGGAAGTGTGAACGGCAGGGCGATCTGTTGTGGCGCAATACGCTCCTGATCATGGCCACCTTCTTCGTGTTGTTGTTTGTTTTCGCGCTGGGCGAAGATGGTTTCGAGAAACCATTCAATGCGATTCCCTACTATCTTTTCTGGGGCGTGATCCTGCGCTCCGAGTTTGAATTGAGAGCAGGGCGAACACTATTTGAGAAAGAGCAATCGCCCACACGATCTGCCCCGCGCCATAAGACCGCTCCGACCGGCAGGCCGATACCGGCCCATTTCGGCACGTCGCGATGAAGGAAAAACGGGAAGGGCGGACATATCCCCTACGACCACTTCCGTGGGCGCCACTTCTCCCGGTCATGACCTTCCTGATGCTTGCCTCGCTGGCCGGACCCGTCACCAGTGCCGCGAACGGCCGATCCGCCGATCTGTTTGCGGGAATTGTTGAAGACGCCAAACTGGATATCGCGGGCAAGGCCGGATGCGGGGCAGCCTGCAAGTCTTCTGGACCGATTATCATTGACGGGGAAAAGAACCTGGCGATCAGGGATGTGCGAATTGACGGGGCCGGGGGAGATTGTCTGTCAATTGGCGGCGATGCGCAGAACATCACACTGGAGAATATCGAGCTTGAAGACTGTAGCGGCAATGGAGTTTCGATCAGTGACGCCGATGACGTGACCATCCGCAACATCATCGTGCGTGGCGCTCGGGGCAACGCAGTGAACGTGGAAAATGCAGCCCGGGTCAAGGTAACGGGTAGTTACTTTGAGCATGTCGCAACCGGCGTCTATGCGCTGACGTCGGAAGGCGTCGTCGTGCGCAACAACCTGATGCGAAATATGCAAGGCCCAATGCCACGCGGGCAGGGGGTGCAGTTCGACAAGGTGACCGGAGCTCACAATGCGGTTCAGTGCAATGTCATCGTCAATGAGCCCGGGCGCAGCAAACCTGAGGACGCGGTCAATATGTTCCAGTCGCGCGGCACGGCGAAATCTCCAATCCAGATTGCCGGCAATCGTGTGCTCGGTGGCGGTCCGAGTAAATCTGGTGGAGGCATACTAGTCGGTGACTATGGAGGCGCCCACATCCTTGTGTTCCAGAACAGGCTTGTGGACCCCGGTCAGTATGGCGTTGCCATCGCTGGCGGTTCCCACATGCAGTTGGTTGGAAACAAGGTGTATGCCCGCAGCCAGCCATTCACCAATGTGGGTCTGTATGTCTGGAAGGTCGACAAGGAACGGGAGCGCTGCCACTCACATCGCGTAATGACAAACGAAATTGACTACACCAATGCCAAGGGAAACAAGAACCCTGCCTGGAATGGGGAAAATTGTGGACCGGTGGAGGGACTTGAAACGCTTAACCGCTGGGATGCGCTGCTTGGCGCGTCCATCCTTCGTGAGCGGCTTCCGATCTGTGCAAGTCCTTGATGGCTGGCGTCACGGAAGCGCAAGCCTCACTGTAGATCGCCAGAAGGGTGTCCAGATTTTTGACGGCTGTATAGTTCGCCTCATAGAGCGAACGGGCTGTTCGTGACATCGCCACAAGAGCTTCCGGCTTGGCCAAAACACCGCGAATTGACTGCACGAGGCCATCAACGTTTCCCGGTTCAAACGTGCAGCCGTTTTCACCGTCTACAACCAATTCCTGGAGAGACCCAATACGCGAGGCAGCGATCGGAAGGCCGCAGGCCAATGCCTCAACCAAAGTTACGGGAAACCCTTCATACCAGTTGGACGGCATGACGAGCAGCGCCGCGCGGGCCATTTCCGCGTGGACCTGCTCGCTTGGAAGGCGTCCGAGTATCGTGACGTTGTCCGGTGCGCTCGACCGCAATTCATCGATCAGCGGACCATCCCCGGCGATGCGCAACGGCACGGACATTTCTCGCCAAGCCTCGATCAGGGTCCGCAGACCTTTCTCATGGCTCAACCGTCCGACATAGAGTGCACCTGAACGCTTTTCAGGGGCGATCAGATCGTGGACACCCGGGTCGGGTACAAAGTTGGGCTTGATGCAGATCTTATCGTCGGGAATGCCCGCTTCGAAGAACTTGGCCCGCTCAAACTGGGTCAGCGCGATAAACCGCGTGACATGCTGGCCCCATGTGTCCCATCGCCGCTGTGCGCTGATCATGCGCGCGACGGCCAGCGAACCGGCATATGAGTCCCGGTAGCAGCGGTGGGCAACGGCCCAGAATGGTGATCCCGAGACGCATTTCTCGCAAATGTTTCCGTCGCGCAGGAGAAAGCCGTTGGCACACATCATTCGAAAATTATGCAGTGTGTGGACGACGGGAATGCCGCGCGCAGAGCACGCATAAAATACAGCCGGGGTTATGAGCGGAAAATAGTTGTGGACGTGAACAACGTCGGGGTCTGATGCATTGAGGGCCTGTTCGAACTGCTTGCGGGCAGACGTGCTGTAAGGCGTTGTCAGAAACGCACGGACCTTGTCCGACGCACTGGCGATGGCATCATTGTGCACTTCGTAGCGATGCACCTCATGCCCCGCCGCCTCGAGCAAGGCTGTTTCATTGTCAAACACGGCATCTTCACCGCCGTGCTGCTGATAGTGATTGTGCGCAGTGAGAATTCGCATGGCCTCGTGCCTCTCGTGCGGCGCGCGCTGCCCCGTTCAGCTAAAGGATGCGGCCATTCAATTCCACTTGTGAGACAAGCTGCTGGGCGTCAAGCAAGTGCCGGTACCAGTCGACTGTAACGGTCCGCGAACCCAGATCGACATCGCCTTTTTTGATCGCCTGGTAGATTTCGTTCACCGCGAAAGCGACATCATACTTGGCCTCAAATCCGAGGACTGTGCGCGCTTTGTCGAAGGACGCGTTGTAATTGCGCCGGTCGTTATTGTCCGGGAGTGTTTCGATCGTGACCGGGAATGGCAGGTTTTCGCGGACCGTGAAGGCCAGCTGACGGATCTGATAGTTGTCTCTGCCAACATTGAAGACCTGCCGGTTGACCATGTCGGTGGGCTGCCCGGCAATGTTCAAAAACGCCCTGGCGACGTCGCGTACGTGAACCAGCGGGCGCCACTGCTCACCGCCGCCCATGACGGTAAGGCGTCCCTTCTGGACCGCGTCCCGGGTCATCTGATTGACCACCAGGTCAAAACGCATGCGCCGTGAAAGTCCGAACACCGTGGCGTTGCGCGTGGCGGAAACACAGAAGGTGTCGTCACCCATTTCCATGGCACTCTGTTCAGCGTGGAAGGTGGACGTCGCGTATTCCGTCAGCGGATTGGTCGAACTCTTTTCAGTCAAGTCCGTGGACTCGCCATACCCGTAGACCGAACAGGAACTCGCCAGGATATAGCGGGAAACGCCGGCTGCCTTTGCGGCTTCGGCCACGTGAACACGGCCTTTGAAGTTGATCGACGTCGTCAAGTCGGGATTGAGGCTGCCAGCGGGGTCGTTGGACAGGGCCGCGAGGTCCATGACCACATCAACGCCCTCAAGGTCTGACGGTTTGACATCGCGGATATCGATCTTGCGGACGGAGAATTTCTTGCGGTCAAGAAAATCGCGCATCAGATTCTCACCGAAGAAGAATCGGTCGAGAGCCACGACCTCGTGACCTGCTTCAAGCGCTGCATCAACAAGCGTCGTGCCGATATAGCCGCCCGCTCCAGTTATCAGAATTTTTGCCACCGCTCCGCTCCTGTAATGACTGTTGTTCGCTTCGTGCCGTTCAGGCTGCCTTCAAAATCAGTTGGTCAAGCTCGCGCCTCACCGTTTCGATGACGAACTTCTGCTCGTCGTCCTTCAACGTCGGATACAGGGGCAGGCTGATTGTGCCTTGACCCCATGCGTATGAGTTGGGGAAGTCCTTTGGCCCGTAGCCGTATTTTTCCCGGTAATAGGTCAGCGTCGGGACGCTGCGGTAATTGACGGTACAACCAACACCCGCCGCGTTCAGCGCCAGGATCAGATCATCCCGGATCGCCTCTTCCACACAGACGGGAAACAAATGCCGCGCATGGACTGCGTCTTTGACCGGGGCCTGCAGACGAATGCGGTCGTCGGAGCCAAAGCCGGCTTCGTAGGCGCTGCCAATTTCTTCACGTCGCTTGAGTTTCTCGTCAACGGCTTCGATCTGTGGCGGGAGCAGAGCGGCGAGCAAATCCGGCAAGTTGGCCTTCACGCCAAGACACTGCATGTCCCAGTGATTGTATTTTTGATCGCGAAACCGGTCGATGGCGCCCGCGGACATTCCGTGGAGCCGGGTTGCCGCCAGTTTGCCGGCCAAAGCATCATCACGGGTTATGATGGCCCCGCCTTCACCACATGCAATATTCTTCGTCGCGTAGAAGGAAAAGATAGCGGCATCCGAATGCGTGCCGGGCCGCTCGCCATGGAGCGTGCCTTCAAAGCAATGTGCGCAATCCTCAACAATACGGACACTTGGTCCGACCACAGCGCGAATGGCGGCGATATCGACCATCTGCCCGTAAAGGTGCACTGGAATAACAGCGCGGGTCTTGTTGCTGAGTACGCTCCGGATGTTATTGGGCGTCATCAGCAGCGTGTCTGGACAAACATCGCAAAAGACGGGCTTGGCACCCAGCAGTTCGACCACATTTGCCGTGGCGATGAACGTCATGGCGGGAACGATTACCTCGTCCCCCGGTTTGAGGTCCATTGCCAGCAGGGTGGCGAGCGCACCATTGGTCCAGCTGTTTGTCAGGTATGTGTGGGGGACGCCGAAATAATCCTGCAGCCGCGCCTCGACATCGCGCCCAACCTGGCCTGAAGTCAGGATCGGGCTATCAAGTACCGCTGCTATCGAATCCGCATTGTCGCTCGAAAGCTGATGTTTGTAGAATGCAACCTTCATGGCCTTCAACTCTGTTTTGCCTTTGTGCCAAATTGGGTGTTCGTTCCCCCCAATATGCAAAAAGGGTGCCGCCGCCTGATGTACCGTTCAGGAACTCTGAACCAGCCTGAATTCAAGCTGATTACGCCGTTTTTTGTAAGCAGGACCGGCCATTAACATTAATGCCCGCCTCGGTTTTTTGCTGTTGCTAGACCATCGGGCGCGGCGGCGGATTTGCTTCGAGAACGCATTGGGAAGTGGGCGAACGTGCGGCGGGATTCACCATATCGAGCATCCCTGAAATGGGTGGTGCAACCGACGCCAGCCCGCGCTCGTTTCACAACACACTCGCGGGAGATGACGGTGCTTCTTCATCGCCCGTGAATTAACGATAAGGCCTTCTCGATGTTTACAAGGTCGCCAGCCTCACAGCATTGCTAGTGAGACAAAATAACAAGAAAACCATTTAAGTAATTGAAAAATATGGTGCCGGCTGGAGGACTCGAACCCCCGACCTACTGATTACAAATCAGCCGCTCTACCACCTGAGCTAAGCCGGCATCGTATTCATGGCCGCAGTGGATCTGCATATGCGACCGTCGTTCACGGGCATTTTGGATGCGTCCGTGAAGCCCTGTTAGTTGAAAAT